>ERZ1106952.13-NODE-13-length-214993-cov-32.000009_pt1 | contig 214993 bp, 191 predicted proteins | sample MGYA00403677_ERZ1106952 | MGnify/ENA primary metagenome ERZ1106952 (study PRJEB35170, sample SAMEA104062415) | human gut metagenome | biome: human gut; feature: human-associated habitat; material: faeces | place: Denmark | collected 2012-05-14 ... | reverse complement strand
TTAGCATTTATCTTGATTGGTGTAGCTTTAGCCTTTTTAAATATGACATATTCAATATATACATACATTGATACATCTAATATTAGTTATGATTATGATGTTTATGGAGTATTTGATAAAAAAAGAAAATATGATGATATCAGACCAAGTGATGAAAAGTATAATGAAAAGATATTAAATGGTTTTAAAAATAATTTAATTGATGATATTTATAATACAAGTTGTGGCTGTTTATTTAAATTTAAATTTAATTCATTTAAAGAAGAAGAAATATCGTTTGATTCTTATGAATTAAATACTAAATTATTAAAAGGTTATGATTTAATAGGTAATGAATCAACATCTCAAAATGAAATAATTTTAGGTAAAAACCTTGCTGATTATCTTATAACAAATTTAAATGATAAATCAATTAAATATGAATCATTATTTGGTAAAACAATAACTGTTAATTCAATGCATGGTAATGAAGAAAAAACTATTGTAGGTATTAGTTATAAAGATTCATTTGCTTTTTATAATAATCCAAGTGTAGATGATTCGTTTGGTTTTGTTTATTTTGATAATTCTTCAATTCTAGGTCATGATTATGGTTATTATGAATATGAAAAAGATAAATATGATATTGTATATGGTAATGATTTATCTAATGGAGAAAATCAATATATTTTAAAAATTGATAATGATGTTAGTTCTGATTTTTATCAAAATATTTTTGAAATGAATAAAACTTTAATCATTGAAAAAGATAAGCAAAAATTATCTTATAATTTAGTTGGTTTATTTAAAGAAAAAGATAATTATAAAACTACTAATTATATTTTGAATGATTTAATTACATTAAAATTATCTGAAAATGATTATGATGCATATATAAATAATAAAGCCAATTATAAAATTGTTGAAGGTAGAGATATTTCTTCTCATTTAGAAGGATTAGTATCTTGTTATAGTGATATGAAAATTGGCTCAGTTATTGATAATATTACTATTGTAGGTAAATATAATTTAAATGCTAATTTAAATGAAAAATATAATAATAAAGTTGTTACAAATATTTTATTAGATAATTCTACATTTAATTATGTATATAATTTTAAAGAAGGAAAACCTAATTATGGAATGTTTATAACTTACACTAATAAAGATACTAATCAATATTTTAAAGAAGATAATTATATCTTAGAAAACGTATTTGATTTAGAAGTAATACATATAAAAAGATTAAATCAAATACCAAGAAATATCATATTTCCAATAATGATTGTTTTAGCATCTTTAGTTGTTGTATATACATTCTTTGCAATGAAAAGTAAAGTTGCTAATGAAATTAATATTATAGGTGTTTATAGAGAAATAGGTTTTTCTAAATCAAGTTTAATAAAAAAATATTCTATTGATACATCTGTTTTAACTTTTTTTACTTCATTTGTGGGCTATTTTTTAGTAACAGTATGTTGTTCTATTTTTGCTTCAATCGCTAAAATATATGGATTAAATGTAATTAATGTTTTATTATATCCTTCAACTTATATTATTTTAGTTTCATTATTAATTTTAAATCTTATTTTTGGATTATTACCTATTCAATTATTGATGAGTAAAACACCAAGTGAAATAATTTCTAAATATGATATATAATAAATTTAAAAATAGTTTATATTAATTAAAAAAATTGCAACTTATAGAAAATTTCTTCATGATAACGTATTATTAAAATATGAAAAACATATTTGGAGGGTATTTATGAAGAATTATATATTATTTTCAATATATATAATAAATGATGAGAATATTATGACTAAATTTTTAATAAAGGATTTTTAATTATGGCTTTAATATTAAAAAATATAAATAAATCATTTTCTAAACATCAAGTATTAAAAGATATAAATTTAACATTACCTAACAAAGGAATTGTTTTAATTGAAGGTGAAAATGGCAGTGGAAAAACTACATTATTAAATATTATATCTTTAATGGACAATTCTTTTGAAGGTGATCTTGTTTATAATGATATTAATTTGAATAAATTGAGCAAATTAAAACAAGAAGCATTTAGAAATAATAATATTTCTTATTGTTTTCAAAAAAATAATTTAATATCATATCTAAGCTCTAATCAAAATGATAATTTAGATTTAATGTTAGAAAATAAAAAAATAAAATCTAATAAAAAAATCATTAATAATTTATCACAAGGTCAACAACAATTACTTGCATTAAATTATTCTTTAAAAGAAGGTAAGAAGATATATTTATTAGATGAAATAACTGCTTGTTTAGATAAAAATAATGTAAATATTGTTATTGAAAAGATAAAGAAACTTTCTAAAAATGCTTTAGTAATTATTGTTAGTCACTTAGGTGAATTAAAAGAAATTGCTAATTTTATTTATCATTTAAATAAAGGAAATATAAGTGTAGAAAAAAGTGAAGATGTTAATAATGAAAAAATAGATGTTGAAATTAAAAATAAGAGTAAATTAAATATTTTGTTGTTATTTAACTCGTTTAAAAATTCTTTGTCAGTACATTTGTTTACTACTTTTATTTCAATTATATTTTGTGGATTGATTATTTTAGGCGGATTTATTTTACTTGAAGAACCTAAAAATTTTATAAATGATAGTTTTTCAAATTTAAATTATTTAACTTTAAAATATAATAATTTTGAAAATAATGAATTAATTGAAAAAAAATATCCTAATGACATTTATAAATATGTAGGTGGAAGAATTGTAAATGAAGAAGGAAAAGGTGTGAATTTTTCTGATGATATAAATTTAATGGATTACGGATTTCATAGATCTAAAAGCGAACAGTTAGTTATTTTTGATTATAATATTAATGAAGACAATGTTATATATTTAAATTCTAATTATGCAAATGAAATTTTAAATGCAACAAAAGATAAATTTAATTCTATTGATGAATTAAGAGTTAATGTTCGATATAATGGCAAAGTTTATATATTACCATTAAAAATAAATGATAATTATCAAGAGAATTTTATGTATTTTAATCCTAATTTGCTATCTAATTATATTAGTAAAGTGGATATTTGTTATGATTTTGATAAAAATGGATTTTGGAATACTACGTCTCAAAAAGGGTATTATTATAAAAATAAAATACATTATGTTAATAAGAATTATGCTGAATTTCGTTTTAATATTAAAATAGAAGAAGAATTAGAAGACGATACTATTTATTTGTTTGATAATGAAATATCTGATAAGTTTTATATTGAAAAAGCTGAATTTGAAGATGCTCCAGCTTCAAAAAATGAAGATTATTATCCAAATTTAAAAGATGTTTTTCCTAATGGACTTAATATGGATAGATTATATGGTAAAGAAGTTAATTTTTTTAGTGATTGGTTTTATGTTGTATTATCAGATAATACTTTACAAAAAATTTTTGATAACTGCCCTAAATATAGTTTGTTGTTAAATTTAAAAAATAGAGAAGAAAAATTTGATTTTTTAAGTAGAAATAATATTTCTATTTCTTATGAACCTAATGCTGAAAGTAAAGATTTGATAAATTATATAAAAGATATATATAATGGAAGCTTAAATTTTAATAAAATTATTTATTATAAAACAGATTTAATGGCTGCTTTTTGGGTGAGAATACTTTTTATTACAAGTATAGTTTGTCAAATCGTTATAGAAATATTTTATACATTTTTTATAATATACACTAATAAAAAGAATAATATTATTTTAAAGAAGATGGGATTAAATGAATTTAAAATAGATTTTATTAATTTTTTTCCTTCAATAATTCGTTTTATTTTAGTTATTCCTTTAGGATACATATTTGCTTTAATAGTTTCAGTTGATCCAGTTAGTCAATTTGGTTATTTACCTATTATTAATTTAAAAACATTTTTATTAATAACAAGCTTATGTATATTAAGTTTATTTTTATCATGTTTATTTTATAAAAGGGTTGAAAGAAAATGAGAACATATATTTTAAAAACATTTAAATATTTATTTAAACAAAATATTTTTACATCATTAATTAATGTCTTTTTATTAAGTGTAATTTTAATTATGTTTTCATTTTGTAATTTTAATTTAGGTCAATATTTAAGTGATAATCAAGATGCAACATATCAGCAATATAAAATAATATCAACTATCGGACAAGGTGGTATAGGTGGAAGTGGATTTGTTTTAGGTTTAGGTATTTTATTTATTGTGCTTTTTATATTTTATTTTTTAAATAATTTTATTAATTATAAATATAATAATGAAATAATTTGTTTAATGAAAATTAAAGGTTTTAATGTAATGAAATCTAATGGCTTATTTTATTTAATAAACTTAGCAATATTTTTTATAAATATTATTTTTTCAATTATTGGATTTTATTTAATAAGTTTAGTTATAACTATGATTTTTAATTTAAGATTATTAATTGTCAATTTGTCTATAAATAATTTTATCTTATTATTAATATTATTTTTAATATATATGATTATTAGTTTACCATTTTATTTTATTCCTTATAATAATGAAAAAATAATAAAGATAATTAGGAATTTTTATTGAGGTGATTTATGATTGAATTAAAAAATATAACAAAGAGATTTAATAATAATATTGTATTAGATAATTTAAATTATAAATTTTCAGAAACAGGATTATATGTAATTAATGGAGATAATGGAAGTGGTAAAACTACTTTAAGTTATATTATAGGATTATTAGATAATAAATATGAAGGTAAATTTTATTTTAATAATGTTGATGTTTCTAAATTATCTAAAAAAGAAAATAATCAAGCTCGAGAAAAATTTATTAGTTATATATTTTCTAAGAATAATTTAATTCCTTATTTAAATGTAAAAGAGAATTTAGATTTAAGTAATAGTGAAAATAATTTTATAGATTTAGAGATGAAACAAGATGTAAATACTTTATCTGGTGGAGAAGAAATTTTATTAGCGTTAAATATTGAAATAAATAAAAAGAAAAAGATTTATATTCTTGATGAAGTAACAGCTATGCTTGATAATGATCATTTTAATAAATTAATGGAAATTATTAATAATTTATCTAAAGAAGTATTAATAATTATGATTTCTCATGATAAAAGAACTAATAAATATGGTAAACAATTAAAACTTAATAAAGGAAAGTTAAATTTAATTTAATAAAATTAAAAAGTGTTTGAAATAAAGTTAAACATATTGTATAATTGTTTTATCAAAAGTTGAGAAATTAAAAATTTAACAAATTTTGAAAAGGGAATTAGCATAAAGGAATGATAATATATTTATTATCAATGATTAATGAGATTTAATTATAAAATAATTAATTGATCTCATTTTTTAGTTTTTTAATAAATTTGTTAAAAAAATTAGCACTAAAGTGTTGACAGTGCTAAATTATTGCGTATAATATAATTAGCACTTGAGAAATAATAGTGCTAAGGAGGTGCAATAAAATGCTTTCAAGAACTGATTTAGTATTAAAGTATATAGTTGAATACTTTGTAAAGACTGCTACACCAGTTGGAAGTAACACCTTACTTGAAAATTTTGACTTACCTTATTCTTCTGCAACAATTAGAGCAGAAATGGCAAAACTTGAAAGTTTAGGTTATCTTGAAAAAACTCATACTTCTTCAGGAAGAGTTCCATCAAGTGAAGGGTATCGTTATTATGTTAAATATTTACGTGATAATAATTTCCAAAATGTTGATGAACAATTAAAGAATCAAATAGCATTGGTTCTTGATCAAAGAAGTAAATCTATTGAAGATGTGTTAAAAGAATCATGTGAAATTTTATCTCATATGACAAACTTAGCATCAGTTGTTCTTGGGCCTAGTGCAAATGAAGAACATTTAGCATCAATTCAAGTTGTTCCATTATCATCTAATAGTGCTACTTGCTTATTTGTTACAGATAAAGGTTATGTTGAAAACAAAACATTTATCTTTGATGAATCTGTTTCATTAAATGATATTAAAAAATGTGTTGATTTAATTAATGAAAGAGTTAAAGGTACTGCAATATCTAATCTTATTGAAAAGATGGAAGCAATTAAACCATTAATTCAAACAGTAGTTCACGCTAATGATAAATTATATAGAGCTTTAGCAGAAGCTTTTATGAAATTTACTAGCGAAAGAATTGCTTTGTATGGTAAAGAGAATTTGTTAGATCAACCTGAATTTAATACTGATGTACAGAAACTTAAAGAGATGTTAAAGTTTATTGATTCACCAGAAAAAATTAAGGAAGTAATAGATGGAAATGAATCTTTAGATTGCCATATTGGTAAAGATGAAAATGGTAATGGTTTAGATGATGTTTCATTTGTTACTAAAAAAATTAATGTAGGTCATGGTCATGAAGGCACGATTACTTTAGTTGGACCAAAGAGAATGGATTATGATAAAATAGTTAATTCTCTTGAATATCTAGCTGAACAAATTATGAATGCTTATGGTGATGACGATGGTAGAAAGGAACCAAGTTAATGAAAGAGAAGAAAGAAGAAAAAAAAGTGGAACAAGAGAAAAAAGAAGAAAAAAAAGAAGTTAATCCTTTACAAGCTAAAGTCGATGAACTTACAAAAGAGGTCGCTACTTGGAAAGATAAAGCATATAGAACAGTAGCTGATTGCGATAATTTAAGAAAATCTTATGAAAAAGATCATCAACTGATGGTTAAATATCGTGGTCAACCATTTGTAGAAAAATTGCTTCCAACTTTGGATTCGTTCTATTTAGTTCTCAAAGTTACACCTGAAGATCCAACATTAAAAAATTACTTAATTGGATTTGAAATGATATATAAGTCAATGGTTGATGCATTAACTAGTGAAGGAGTAAAACAAGTTCTTCCTAAAAAAGGTGAAAAGTTTGATCCAACATTTATGCAAGCAATCGAAGTTGTAGAGGGTGAAAAAGATGATCTAGTAATGGATTTATCAAAACCTGGATACATGCTTAGAGACAGATTGGTTCGACCAGCAATGGTAGTTGTCTCAAAAGTAAAAAAAGAAGAACCAAAAAAAACTGATGAAAAATCAGAAGATAAAGGAGAATAAATATTATGGCAAAAGAAATTATTTTAGGTATCGATTTAGGTACCACAAACTCAGTTGCTTCTTATATGCAACCTGATGGAAAGGTTAAAGTTATTCCAAATCCAGAAGGACCTAATACTACACCTTCAGTTGTAGCATTTAAACCTGATGGAGAAGAAATTGTTGGCTTTGCTGCAAAAAGAATGCTTTTAACTAATCCTGATACTATTGCTTCTATTAAAAGAAAAATGGGTACTGGAGAAAAAGTACATATTAGTTGCTTAAATAAAGATTTTACACCTCAAGAAATTTCAGCAAAAATTCTTGCTTATATGAAAAAATATTCTGAAGATAATTTAGGTCAACCTATTACTAAAGCAGTTATTACTGTTCCTGCATACTTCAATGATGCTCAAAGACAAGCAACTAAAGATGCTGGTAAAATTGCTGGATTAGATGTATTAAGAATTATTTCTGAACCTACTGCTGCTGCATTGGCTTATGGTGAAGATAATAATGGTAAATCTCAAAAGATTCTTGTTTATGATTTAGGTGGTGGTACATTCGATGTATCTATCCTTGATATTGGCGATGGCACATTTGAAGTTATTTCTACTTCTGGTGATTCTCACCTTGGTGGTGATGACTGGGATAATGCTTTAGGTAAATATATCTTAGGAGAAATTAAAGCTCAATATGGTCTTGATTTAACTAATGATAAAATGGCTATGCAAAGAATTAAAGAAGAAGCTGAAAAAGCTAAAATTTCTTTATCAAGCCAATTACAAGTTACAATTTCACTTCCTTTCTTAGCTATGACTAATAATGGACCTGTTAACTTTGAAACAACATTAACAAGAGCTAAATTCCAAGATTTAACTAAAGATTTGTTAAGAAGAACAGAAGACCCTGTTAGAAAAGCTTTAGCAGATGCTAAATTAAATGCTTCTCAACTTGATGAAGTTTTATTAATTGGTGGTTCAACACGTATGCCTGCTGTTGTTGAGTTAGTTAAACAATTAACTGGTAAACAACCTAATATGTCAATTAACCCTGATGAAGCTGTTTCTGTTGGTGCAGCAATTCAAGGTGGTGTATTAAGTGGTGATAAGAAAGATATCTTACTTCTTGATGTTACTCCTTTAACACTTGGTATTGAAACTATGGGTGGAGTTATGACACCTTTAATTGAAAGAAATACTACAATTCCTACAACTAAATCAAACGTCTTCTCTACTGCTGAAGATAATCAACCTGCTGTTGATATTATGGTTTACCAAGGTGAAAGACCAATGGCAAGAGATAATAAATTATTAGGAACATTTAAACTTGATGGTATTCGTCCAGCAAGAAGAGGTCAACCTCGTATTGAAGTTACATTTAATATTGATGCAAATGGTATTGTTAATGTAAAAGCAAAAGATCTTGACACTCAAAAAGAACAACAAATTACAATTTCTGGATCAAATGGTCTTTCTAAAGAAGAAATTGATCGTATGGTTAAAGAAGCAGAAGCTAATAAAGAAGCTGATGATAAGAGAAAAGAAGAAGTTGAAGTTAAAAACAAAGCTGAATCTTTAATTTCTCAAATTGATGAATCATTAGCTAATGAAGGTGCTAAAATGAGTGAAGATCAAAAGAAACAAACTCAACAAATTCGTGATGAACTCAAAACAGCATTAGATAATAATGATATTGAAACATTAAAGAATAAAATGTCTCAATTAGAACAAGCTGCTGCAATGGCTCAACAATATCAACAATCACAACAAGAAGCAAATCCACAACCTCAACAAGATAATGGATCTTCTTCAAAAGATGATAATGTAGTTGATGCTGATTACACAGAAAAGAAATAAAAAGATTAATAAAAATTATGGAGGCCAATAATTGACCTCCATTTATCAAGAAAGGAGCAATCTTTATGGCAGAAAAAAGAGATCCATACGAAGTGTTAGGCGTTAGTAAATCTGCAAGTGCAGATGAAATCAAATCTGCTTATAGAAAACTCGCTAGAAAATATCATCCTGATTTAAATAAAGAACCTGGTGCTGAAGAAAAATTTAAAGAAGTTCAAGAAGCTTATGATATTCTTTCTGATGCTGATAAAAAAGCTAAATATGATCAATTTGGATATGCAGCTTTTGATCCACAAGCTGGTTTTGGAGGCGGTGGAGCAAACTTTGGTGATTTCGGTGATATTGATTTAGGAGATATTTTTGGTTCATTTTTTGGAGGCGGTGGAGCTAGAAGAAGTCGTCAGCAAAATGGACCTATTAGAGGAGACGATACTCTTAAAAGAGTTAAAATTTCCTTTATGGATGCGATTAATGGTCGTACTATTGATTTAGATATTAACCTTGATGAAAATTGCCCAAATTGTAATGGTACAGGTGCTGAAACACCTTCAGATGTAATTTCATGTCCAGATTGTAATGGTACAGGTACAATTAGATCAGTTCAACAAACAATATTTGGCCAAATGCAATCACAAAGAGCATGTCCTCGTTGCAATGGTACTGGTAAAATTGTTAGAAAATCTTGCCATGTTTGTGGTGGTAAAGGTTATACATCTTCAAGAAAAACTATTGAAGTTAAAATTCCTGCAGGTATTTCAAATGGTCAACAAATCTGTGTTCGTGGAAAAGGTGAACGTGGCTTAAATGGTGGACCAAATGGTGATTTATATCTTGAAATTATTGTTGAAGATAGTAAATTATTTACTCGTGAAGGAAATAATATTCATGTAACAAAAGATATTTCTTATCTTGAAGCAATTTTAGGAGCAACAGTCGATGTAGAAACAGTTTATGGAACAGTCTCTGTTGATATTCCAAGTGGAACTCAACCAGGAACTATTTTAAAGCTTCGTGGAAAAGGTGTAAAAGATTTAAGAACATCTCAAGCTGGCGACGAACTTATACATTTGAATGTTAAACTTCCAACATCAATTAATAAAGAAGAAAGAGAATGTTTAGAAAAACTTGCTCAATTAAATGATGTTAAAGTTGCTAAAAAAGGTAAAGAAACAATCTTTGATAAAATTAAAAAAAGCATGAAATAATGTGCTTTATAACTAAAAATTAATAAAAGCGTTTGATTTATTCTTCGCTTTTATTTTTTTTGTTTGTTTTTATTCATTTTAGTGTATAAAATAAATATGAATAGGAGGAACAAATGATGGAAGAATTCGTAGAAGAAATATTAAAGATTTTAAAATCAAATAAATCAAATAAACAAAAAAAAGAAGAATTACAAAATTATCATGAAAATGATATTGCGGATGTTATTCCTCATTTGTCTGATGAAGAAAAAACTGAATTATTTAAAATTCTTGATGAAGACGATTTATCTGAAGTTATTTCTTATGCTGATGATGTTGATGATATTATTGAAGGCTTAGACGATGAATTTGTAGCTGATATTCTTGAAGAAATGGATTCTGATGATGCAGTTGATATTCTTGAAGATATGGATAATAAAGACCGTGCATCTGTTTTAGCAAAAATGGATGATGATGCTAGAGAAGACGCAGAAATGATTTTATCTTATAATGAAGATCAAATTGGTCGTATTATGACTACCAACTTCATTGTTATTAATAAAGAAGATACAATTCCTGTGGCTATGAAAAAACTTGTTAAACAATCTGGAGACAATGATAATATATCTACAATATTTGTTGTTGATGATGAAAATAAATATTTTGGCGCTGTTGATTTAAAAGATTTAATTAAAGCTAGAAAAAATGCGATATTAGCTAATATTTGTATGGAAAATTATCCTTCTGTTTTAGCTAGTGCTATTGTAAGTGATGTTTATCAAGATGTAGTTGATTATGGTGAAGATATTATTCCTGTTCTTGATGATAGTGAACATCTAATAGGTGCATTAACTGCTCACGACTTAGTTGAAGTTACTGGAGAAGAAATGCAAGAAGATTATCAAAAATTTGCTGCTATTAATGGTAATGTTGATTTAGATTCTAATGTCTGGTCATCAATTAAAAAAAGAATTCCATGGTTGATATTATTATTATTCTTAGGATTTATCGTTTCAATGTTAATATCTAGCTTTTCTAATGTTATAGCTACATTAACGACAATGGTTTTCTTCCAATCTGTTGTTTTAGATATGGCAGGTAATGCTGGTACTCAATCTCTAGCTGTTACAATTAGAATTTTATCTGAAGAAGATGTTGATAAAAAATTAATTGGGAAATTGATTTTCAAAGAATTTCGAGTAGGGGTATGTAATGGATTTATACTTTCTTTAATATCTTTTATTAGTTCATTTATGTATTTAATTATCTTTAAGATGCCAATTACTGATGGTGGAACATTTAGTTATATACAATCTTTATTAGCTGCAGGAATTATTGGGATTGCATTATTTGTTTCAATGACTTTATCTTCTTTAGTTGGTTGTATTATACCTATTATTTTTCATTCATTCCATATCGATCCAGCAGCGGCATCTGGACCACTTATTACAACATTAAATGATCTAGTAGCAGTGGCTGTTTATTATGGATTAAGTTATCTTTTATTGTTTGAATTAGTCGCATTATAAGAAAAACTATAAGAAAATCAAAACTTTAAAAAAAACACTTGATTTTATTTGTAAAATTGAATAATATAAATAAGCGAATTGAAAAAAACGCGGACATTTGGCGGCGTAGCCCAGTTGGTTAGAGCGTTCGGTTCATACCCGACAGGTCGAGGGTTCGAGTCCCCCCGCCGCTACCATTTTGGACCTGTAGCGCAGTTGGTTAGAGCAGCGGTCTCATAAACCGCCGGTCGTGGGTTCAAGTCCCTCCAGGTCCACCAACTAGTTCAATTTGATGCATTATGGAGAAATACCCAAGTGGCTGAAGGGGATGGTCTTGAAAACCATTAGGGGGTTCACGCCCCGCCAGAGTTCAAATCTCTGTTTCTCCGCCATTAGATTAAAATACACCTAGTAATAGGTGTTTTTTATTACAAAAAAAATAATTTTTACTAAATAACTACTTATTTTTGGCACTAAGTTGGCACTAAAAAATATTTTGCATTTTTTCCTTTTTTTATCTTGTTTTTATAATATAAATATTTTAACTTTTATTTAGATTATACATATAGTAAATCAAGGAGGCATTATGTTAAAAAATAATTTTTTAATTTCTTTTTTAGACTTGCTTAACCCAAGTACTTTTTGGGATTTTCTTGTTCTAATTATCATTGGCATTGGAATTTTTGCTTTATTATTATTTATTTGTTCATCATTTTTTTATTTACAATTAATATTAATATTTGTTTCATGTATTTTGTTTATTGTTTTTGGTGCGATTGGAAATAAAGATAGTGAAGCATATCAAGCGAGTGTTTTATTATCAACGTTAGCTTTATGTATTAGTTATGGATCTGATATTGCATTTGATATTGAACGTTCATTTAATATTCGTGAAATTGGTTTTTTTGAACCAAAATTTGAAATATATATTGAAGAAAAACATAAATTTTGGACAGTCCTAGGTGTTACAATCGCTTGTGTAATTGGTGTATGTTTTCTTCCTCCAGTTGTTATAATGTGGATTGGTATTATTTTATTAGTAGCTTCAACAATAGGTGTACTTTGGGGTATATTTGGACATTAATATGAGTATTTTTTTATCAGATATATTCCATCCATCATCATTTGGTGAATGGGTTGGTTTTATTATTGTAATGTTATTAATATTTACAGTTACTTGTTTTATATTTTGTTCAAGTAGTTTTATAAGAAAAGTAGCTTTAATTATAGGTGGTATAATAGTTATAGTAAATTGGTCAAAACAAATAGTAAATACAGAAGATGTATTAAATTTAGCATTTTATGGTGGCTATTTAATTACAAACGCTATCGGGTGTGAAGCAGCAAATGATTTTACAAGTGAATTTGGAATAAGAGATATAGGTATTTTTTCACCAAATTTTGAAATATTTGAAACAACATCTTGGGGTGGTATTCCTTTAGCAATAGCAAATGTTATAGTGGTTTATATATTTTACACTTTTGCTTCACAAACGTTTATGCTTTGGATAGGAATTATTGCTATTGTTATTGGTGCATTATTAATTATTTATCCACTTATTTGTTTTATATTTGGCTGGGATTAAAATTTATTTTAAATATTTACAAATGTAAAAAAATAATAAAATATAACAATTTAGGTTATTTTATTAAAATTGCCATCTTTTCAAATTCAATATTAAATGTTATTATTAACTAAAGGGAATAAAAATTATGAAAAAAAGATTATTAATTGTAGTAGATTATCAAAACGATTTTGTTGATGGTGCTTTAGGTTTTGAAAAGGCAAAAGAATTAGAACCATATTTAGTAAATTTAATTGAAGAATATAAAAAGAATAACGATGATATTATTTATACAATGGATACTCATCAAGAAAATTATTTACAAACTGAAGAAGGTAAATATATTCCTGTTGTACATTGTATAAGAGGCACTAAAGGCCATGAATTATATGGTAAGATCAATCGATTAGCAGGTGGAAGTTTAATTTTTGAAAAAAGAGCATTTCCATCTTCACAAATGTGTTTCTATTTAAGAGGTTGTGACTATACTGAAATCACTCTTGTAGGCGTTGTAACTCATTTATGTGTTTTAGCTAACGCTATTATGGCTAAAGCTGCTTTACCTTTTGCGCATATTATTATTGATGCTAAAGGTTGTGCATCTAATGATGAAAAATTAGAAAAAGAAGCATTTGATGTTGCTAAAGCCATGTTAATTGAAGTAAAAAATAATTAATTATGAATATTTGGCATGATTTAAATCCTAATAGAATAAAAGAAGATAAATTTGTTTGTTATATAGAAATACAAGCAGGTTGTAAAAATAAATATGAACTAGATAAAGAAACTGGTTTATTAAAATTAGATAGAATTTTATTTACATCTACTCATTATCCAAGTAATTATGGTTTTATTCCATTAACTCTTGGTGAAGATAATGATCCTCTTGATGTATTAGTAATTTCTTCTGAACCAATTATTCCAATGACTTTAGTTGAATGTAAACCAATAGGAGTTATAAAAATGAATGATTCAGGATTTAATGATGAAAAAGTAATTGCAGTTTGTTTATCTGATCCATTTTATAATAATATTAATTCAATTAAAGAATTACCTAACCATATAGTTGAAGAATTTAAACACTTCTTTGAAGTTTATAAACAATTAGAACATAAACATACATCAGTCACTCAAATTGATGATGAATTTGAAGCTAAAAAAACTATTCTTGCTTCGATAAAAAGATACCAAGAAAAATTTAATTGACCTAAGCAAAAAACTTAGGTTTTTTATTTAAAATAATTTATAATAAAATAAATGGAGATTTCATAATGAATATAAATAAAATTTTAACTGAAGAATTTAAATTAAAACAAGAACAAGTAGATGCAGTAACAACAATGCTTGATAATGGAGATACTATTCCTTTTATTGCTAGATATAGAAAAGAAGTAACTGGTTCTCTTGATGATGAAACATTAAGAAAATTATATGATAGAAGAGAATATTTAAAAAATTTAAATGATAGAATGGAAACAATAATTAATTCTATTGATGAACAAGGTAAATTAACAGAAGAATTAAAATCTCAAATTGAAAATGTTAAAACATTAACTGAACTGGAAGATTTATATCGCCCATATAAGCCTAAAAAGAAAACAAGAGCTATTATTGCTAAAGAAAAAGGCCTTGAACCATTAGCTAATTATTTATTAAGACAAATTGATGATAAAAATTTAAATGAGTATGTTAAAGAATTTATTAACGAAGAAAAAGGTGTAAATACTTCTTTAGAAGCTTTACAAGGCGCAAAAGATATAATAGCTGAAATTATATCAGATGAAGCTGAATATCGTTCATATATCCGTAAAATTGATTATAAAGAAGGTTTAATCACTTCTAAAGAATTAAAAAAAGAAGAAAAAGGTGTTTATGACATGTATAGTGATTATCAAGAAGCACTATATAGAATTGCTCCACATAGAATTTTAGCGATGAATAGAGGAGAAAAACAAAAATATTTAAAAATAAATATAATAACTCCTGAAGAAAAAATAATAGATTATTTAAGTAAAAAAATTATTAAAAATAGTTCACCATTTAAAGAAATATTACTAGATGCAATTAAAGATAGTTATAATAGATTAATTTCTCCTTCAATAGAAAATGAAATAAGAAATGATTTAACTACTAAAGCTGAAGAAGCCTCAATGAATGTCTTTAAAGAAAATTTACATCAATTATTATTACAAGCACCAATGAAGAATAAAGTAGTTTTAGGATTTGATCCTGGATATGCTCATGGTTGTAAAATAGCAATTATTGATCGTACTGGAAAAGTCTTAGATACCACAGTGATTTATCCAACTGAACCAAGAAAAGAAATAGAAAAATCATCATTAATATTATCTCGTTTAATAAAAAAATATAATGTAGATTTAATTGCGTTAGGAAATGGTACTGCATCAAGAGAATCAGAAAAATTTATTAGAGATTTATTATCTACTTTAAAATTAGATAATTGCCAATATGTGATAGTTTCTGAGTCTGGAGCGTCAATTTATTCAGCTTCACCATTAGCTAAAAAAGAATTTCCAGATTTTGATGTTAATTTAAGATCAGCAGTTTCTATTGCTAGAAGATTACAAGATCCTTTGGCAGAACTAGTTAAAATCACTCCTGAATCTATTGGAGTAGGTCAATATCAACATGATATGAATCAAAAAAGATTAAAAGAAGTATTAGGAGGAGTTGTAGAAAATTGTGTTAATACAGTAGGTGTTGATTTAAATTCAGCCTCAAGTTCGTTACTTGAATATGTTTCAGGAATTAGTCCAACTCTTGCTAATAATATTGTTTCGTATCGCGATAATAATGGTGAATTTAAATCAAGAAATGATTTATTAAAAGTAAATAAATTAGGACCTAAAGCATTTGAACAATGTGCTGGATTTTTAAGAATACAAGGTAATAATCCTTTAGATAATACATCTGTTCACCCTGAATCATATCCAATAACTTTAAATTTATTAAAAAAATTAAATATTTCACTTAATGAATTAGGAAACGAAGAATGTATTAATAAATTAAACAATATTAATAATGTTTCATTGTTAGCAAAAGAATTAAATGTTGGTGAACCAACATTAGTTGATATCATTGAAGAATTAAAAAAGCCAGGTAGAGATATAAGAGAAACAGCGGAAGAAAGTATTTTAAGAAGTGATGTAATTGATATTACAGATTTAAAAGAAGGCATGATTTTAAAAGGAACTGTTAGAAATATTATGGATTTTGGTTGTTTTGTTGATATCGGAGTTCATGTTGATGGCTTAGTTCATATTTCTGAATTATCAAATAAATATATAAAACACCCTCTTGATGTAGTTTCAGTAAATCAAATAGTTAAAGTAAAAGTTATTTCTATTGATGTGAATAAAAAAAGAATTGGTTTATCTATAAAACAAGCTGAATAATTAAATATTAAAAATAAATTTTTATACAAAAAAACACCTAGAAATCCAAAATATCTAGGTGTTTTAATTATCTTAATTATTCTTTAACGAGTAATTCTTTAATTTCAATTTCATGTTGAATTTTTTTAATAAATTCTTCTAATGAAACATTAATTTGTTCAGTTGTTTGATATCTTCTATATGTAATAGAATTTTCTTCACATTCTTTATCACCAATAACTAATGTATAAGGAATTTTATGCATTTGTGCATCTCTTAAACGATAACCAAGTTTTTCTTCACGGTCATCTACTTCACATCTTATACCTAATGATTCAAATTTATTTGCTAACTCATAAGCTTTTTGATTATGAACTTTTGCTACTGGTAATAATTTTAATTGAACAGGTGCTAACCAAAGTGGGAATGCTCCTGCAAAGTTTTCAGTGATAATACCAATAAATCTTTCAAGAGAACCAAAACATGCTCTATGTATCATAACAGGAGTTTTCTTTTCTCCATTTTGATCAATATATGTACAATCAAATCTACCAGGTAATTGCATATCTAATTGAACTGTACCACATTGCCAAATTCTATTCATAGAATCTTTTAATTTAAAATCAAGTTTAGGACCATAGAAAGCACCATCACCAGGATTAATTTTGAAATCATGACCTGTAGCTAAACAAGCTTCTTTTAATGCTTCTTCAGCTTCATTCCATACTTCAATACTACCAATATAATTTGATTCAGGTCTAGTTGATAATTCAATAGAATAATTTAAACCAAATATAGAATAAACATAATCATATAAAGAAAGAATACGAGATACTTCATCACCAACTTGATCTTCTCTTAATAAAATATGAGCATCGTCTTGAGTAAAACCTCTAACTCTAAATAAACCATTTAAAGCACCACTTGCTTCATATCTATGAACTAAACCTAATTCTGAATATCTTAAAGGTAAATCTTTATAAGAATGTAAATCATTTTTATAAACTAAGATAGCTCCTGGACAGTTCATTGGTTTAATTGCGTAAGTTCCATCTTCAACATTAATAGTAAACATATCTTCTTTATAATGATCCCAATGTCCTGAAGTTTCCCATAATTGTCTATTTAACATAATTGGAGTAGAAATAGTTAAATATCCTCTTTGACGATGTAAATTTAACCAAAAATCTTCAAGAGTTCTTTTTAAAACAAATCCTTTTGGTAAGAAAAATGGTAATCCTGGACCATATTCACTTATCATAAATAAATCTAATTCTTTACCTAATTTACGATGATCTCTTTTCTTTCTTTCTTCAAGAATATGAAGATGTTTTTCTAATTCTTCTGCTGTAAAGAATGATGTACCATAAATTCTTGTTAACATTTTATTATGAACATCACCTCTCCAATATGCTCCTGCAAGAGATAATAATTTAAAATGTTGAATTTGAGATACTTTTTCAACATGAGGACCAGCACATAAATCAACAAAGTTACCTTGATAATAAACAGTTATTTCACCTTCAATACCATCAATTAATTCTAATTTATAAGGATTATCTTTAAAAATTTCTTTAGCTTCTTCTTTGGAAACAACTTTTCTTTCAAATTTATTACCTGAAGCTGATAATCTTTTCATTTCTTTTTCAATTTTAGGGAAATCTTGTTCAGTAACTTTAGTATCACCAAAATCTACATCATAATAAAATCCTTCTTCAATAGCAGGACCAAAACCAAATTTAGCATTTGGATAAAGATTATGAATTGCTTCTGCCATTAAATGAGATGTAGAATGATTTAAAACATTATATGATTCTTTATCACCTTTTTTTATAATGTTGAAATTACCATCATGCATAATTTCACGATTTAAATCATAAACCTTATCATCTAATTGATACGCAATAGCACTTTTTGCTAAAGATGTAGAAATACTTTTAGCAATATCTAACCCTGTTTGACCTTTTTCAAATTCAATTTCTTTACCGTCTAATAATTTAATTTTCATTTTTTTAATTCCTTTCTATAAAAAAACGCCCTTATAAAATATAAGGACGATTATTAATAAACGCGGTACCACCTTTATTCATTTGTAAATAACAAATGCACTTAAGAAGCATTAACGACTGCCAACGCCTTATTACTAAGGTAGCTCCGTAGTGGTATTTAAAGTTTTGTTTATTTCTTTCACCAAATGAAATAATCTCTAGTGGTTTTCTTTAAACGTGTCTACTTCAACGCTAGTAATATTATTTAACAAAATATTTTTAAAATCAATAATTTTTTTTCTTAATCATTAAAAGCTACACAAGCTCCACCCATTAAACCAGCATCTTGATCAAATTTTGCAAGAACAATTTTTATTGGCTTTAAAGGGAATTGTTTAATCATATTATTTGCTAAAGGTGATAAATCATCAATAAATAAATCACTTGATTTCATTACTCCACCTGATAAAACAAAAACATCGACATCAAATAACATTTGAAGATTAGCAATTAAGATAGCAACTTTCTTTTTCCATATTTCTAAAACATCTAATGCTAACGAATTATTTTCACGGGCTAAAGTAAAAAAATCACCAGCATTTTTAACATTTAAATTATTTTCAAGACATAATCTAACTAAACCATTACCTGATAATAATTGTTCAACTTCATAAGTATTATGTTTATATTCAACAAACATGTGACCAATTTCAAAATGCAAATTAACTAATTTTCTTTGATTAACTAATGCTCCTCCAATACCTGAAGAAATAGTAATAAAGAAAGAAGAATCATAATCTTTAGACGCACCATGTATAGCTTCGGATAGAGCAGTACATGCAGCATCATTTTTAATTGTAACGTTTAAATCTGGATAATGACTTTCAATAATGTTTTTTAAATCAAAATCAGAAATGTTTAAATTCTTCATATATTTAATAAATGATTGATGAACAAATCCACAAGCTGAAACACCAACTTCTTTCACATTATAATCTTTATAAGGAAGTTCACCTATCATACGACAAATTTGATTAGCTAAAGCTTCTTTATTTTCTTTAATTGTAAATTCACGATTAACTTTTATAATTTTGCAATCATTATCAACAATACCAACTCTAACATTGGTTCCTCCTAAGTCAATAGATATAACATATTCTTTATTCATAATATAATCCTATATTTCTAATTCTCTTGGTTTAATAACTGAAATAATTTTCATAAAATTAGTGTTAGAAGCTCCAGTAGGAACACCACCAGTAATAATGATTTTATTGCCTGGTTCAAACCCTAATTTTCTTGCTTGTAATAACGCAATAACTTCCATTTCTTCAATAAATTGAGGAAGTCTTGGTAAAATTACTGGATATACACCATAACATAAACAACTTGCAAAAGCTTCAGCTCTATTGTCTGTAATAAATAAAATTGGACAATTTGGTCTAGCTTTAGAAATTAATTTTGCACTTTCTGGAGAAGAAGAGAAGCAAACAATTAATTTAGTATCAGTTAAAACCGCTGTTTGCATAACAGTGTTTGCCATTGCAGAATTAACTGTTTTATTTGGATTTGACATAAATGCTCTAAATGAATCAGTTGCTTGTTTAGAAAAATCAATATATTCTTCCATTCTTTTAGCAATTTTTGCTTGAGTTCCAGCAGTAATAACTGGATATTCACCACTTGCAGATTCAGCTGATAACATAACACAATCAGTCATTTCTAATACAGCATTAGCGACATCAGATACTTCAGCTCTAGTTGGGTTAGGATTTGTTTTCATTGAATCAAGCATTTGAGTAGCAGTAATAACTGGTTTACCTGCTAAAATACATTTTCTAATTAATTCTTTTTGAACAATAGGTACTTCTTCAGCAGGGATTTCAACACCTAAATCACCACGAGCAACCATAATTCCATCAGAAATATCAATAATAGAATCAATATTTTTGACTGCCATTGGATTTTCAATTTTAGAAATAATTTTGATATCAGGACGATTATTATCAACTAAAATCTTTTTAATAGCTTTAACATCATTTTCATCTCTAACAAATGAAGCAGCAATATAACTAAATCTTTGAGTGCAACCCCAAACTAAATCATCATAATCTTTTTTAGAAATATATTCCATCCTAATTTCTGTATCAGGACAGTTTACACCTCTTTTATTTTTAATAATTTGATGGTTTAAAGCTCTAGTAACTATTTCTTTATTTTTTTCGTCTTTTTCAATAACTAATAAAGTTAAATTACCATCATCTAATTTGATTCTATCGTTTAATTTAACATCATCATAAAGACCAGGATATGTTACAGAAAATTTTTCTTTAGTACCAATCATTTCTTTTATAGAAATTCTAACAATATCATCAGTTTTAATAGAAGCAGAACCACCTTCAAAATCGCCTGTTCTAATTTCTGGACCTTTAGTATCAAGCATTACTGGAATAATAATTCCATCGTCTTTTTCTAATTTTTCCGCTATTTTTAGCTTTTTTTGGTGTTCTTCGTGAGTGCCATGAGAAAAATTACATCTCATAACATTCATTCCAGCTTTATATAATTCTTTACAAGTTTCGTAAGTGTCTGATGCTGGACCAATAGTACAAACAATTTTAGTATTTTTACTAATATTTATCATAGTTTTTCAACTCCTCATTGATATAAAATCAATTTTTAACAACTAAAATATAACATGTAATTTTTTGATTTTAAACAATTAAAGCTTAAAGATTTAAAATACTATAATTTATAAAATTTTTTTGCTATATTATTAAAGAGGTTTGAAAATGAAGTCGTTAAATTTTTTATCAAAAGAAGATTATTACGAAGTAAGACTAGGATCAATGCTAGCTAGTTATGATCGTGATATATTAACTATATTATATCAACCAATTATTTCACATTCTGCACTAGCACTATATTTTACTTTATGGGGTGAAGTTAAATATAATGATTATTGTCCTATTAATAAACATGAATCATTAACAAAAAAAATGATGATGGATATAGGAGAAATTTTCACTAGTCGACAAAAATTAGAAGGTATTGGTTTATTAAAAACTTATAGAAAGAAAATGGATAAATCAAAATATTCATTTATTTATGTATTATATGCTCCAAAAAGTCCAAAAGAATTTTTTGATGATGTTATATATAAAGGATTGTTAGCGAAAAGAATTGGTGAAAAAGAAGTTGAAAGATTATCAATTTTATTTTCTACTAATGATAGAGTTACAAGTGATTTAGAAGAAGTAACAGCTGATTTTTCTAATGTTTATACTTATGATGAAGATACTACTTTAAAAGTAATGAATATCAAAAGTGGAAGAGGAAGAAAATCAATTAATATTCAATCAAAATTTGAAAGTGGTAATTTTTTAAAAGAAATCAAAGAAACAGAAGGAATTTCTCCTGATGTATTCACTCCTGATGATATTAATGAAATTTCTCGAATTGCAACATTATTTGGTCATGATGAAAAAACCATGGTTGATATAGTTTCTCATGTTTATGATCAATATAATGAAAATCATTTTGATTATGAAGAAATTTTTAAGTTATCTAGTAAAATGAAAGAAGGAATAAGAATATTTGATACTTCTAATGATGTTAAAGAATATTCAAGTGATGATGCTTTTGCTGCTAAATTAAATGAATTTAATGAATATTCACCTTTTGAATATTTAAAATTAAAACAAAATTATACTAATCCTTCTCCTGCTGATATAAAAATTATTAATTTGTTATCAAGTAAATATGGTTTACCAAATCCAGTTATCAATGCAATTATTGATTATACATTAATTAGATGTGATGATACTTTACCTCTTAAATATATTGAAAAAGTTGCTTCTACTATTGTAAGAAAGAAAATTACTACTGCTTATGCATGTTGTAATGCTTTATATAATTCTCAAACTAATAAAGTAAATAAAGTTGAACCAAATAAAGTCGAAGAAAAAGAAGAAATTACTGATGAAGAATTAGATAATTTAGTAGGTGATTTATAATGGAAAAAGTACAAACATCATTTGTAAATAAAGATTTAACTAAACAAAGAGAAGAAGCTTTATTAACCATTAAAGAAAGTGGTATTTTTGATGATTTTATTGAAAAATATGAAATAAATGAAATTGAAATCATGCAAAATGCTTCTAAATTTTTAAGTGTTTTAGAAGAAAGAAAAATTTGTAAAAATTGTTCAGGACTTGAAAATTGCAAAAAGAAAATTAAAGGTACAATGGTTGAATTATGTTTTGATAATAATGGTGAATTAGATTTAAAATTAGCAATTTGTCCAGAACAAAATAAATTTTTAAAAATAGAAGATAAGTTTTATTATAATGATTTTCCTTTATCTTATTTAAAATATAAATTAAAAGATACATTAAATGAAGATTATAAACCAATGCGTAAAAGTTTAATTGAACATTTATCTAAAATTATTAAAGGTTTAGATAATAAAGGAGTTTATTTAACTGGTGATAGACAAGTTGGAAAAACATTTATTATGAGTGTTTTTTCTAAAGTATATGCTGAACAAACAAATAATAAAGTTGCTTTTTTAGATTCCACTAATAGAATTAGAGATTTAAATGATTTATATTTTACTAATAAAGAAAATTTTTCTAATTTATTAAATGATTTAATTAATTTAGATTTATTAGTGTTTGATGATTTTGGTAATGAATATAAAAATGAAATTGTTAGAGATGTGATTATTTTTCCTTTAATTAATGAAAGAATGAAAAAACATAAAATTACATGTTTTATTTCTTCTTATACTTTAGATGAAATAGAAATTATGTATGCTTTAAAAGAAAGAATATCTCCTAAAGCTCGACAATTAAAAGATATTATATCTTTATCAACAAAAAGTTTTTATTTAAAAGGTTTACCTTATAGAGAATAATTTGTTTATTAATTTAATAAAATGACATGGTGATACCATGTTTTTTTATGACAACAATTTACTGCATATTGGTTATTATAAAAAAATTAAATATGTGGAAAATCAATTAATTATTATTGAATTAGAAAAAATAATTTTAGAAATTTATGGAGAAAATCTTTTAATTATTCAATTAACTGATTGCGAATTATATATTCAAGGAACTGTTAAGGAAATAGATTTAAAAAATGAATAATTATTATATTTATGAAGTAAAAGCATATTCTACTGAAAGTTTAATTATTAAAATAAAACAAAATAGAATAAGAGTTTTAGAATTGAAGAAAATTGATGAATATACTTACAATTTAAAAATAGATGTTAAAGATAATTTAAAATTTAAAAAAGTATTTTATGGAGCAAAAATATTAAAAACGCAAGGATTATTTTTTATTATCAAAAATCGTTTAATTCAAAAAATTACTTTAATAAGTTTAATAATTAGTATTTTTTTCTTTTGTTTTTTATCAACTTTATTATTTAAAATTAATATATATGGAAATAATACAAAAATAAATGAAGAAATAATATTAAATTTAAATGAATTAAATATTAAACCAATGAAGAAAATTCCTAATGAAGAAAGTTTATCTAATTTTAAAAATACATTTTTAGAAAATCATTTTGAAATAGAAAATTTAGATTATAAAATTAATGGTACCGTTTTAAATATCACTTATTATCTAAAAGAAAAAGAAAATAACCATGTTCAAGATACAGGTAAATATTACGCTAAAAAAAGTGGGATTATAAAATATGTAGATATAGAAATTGGTAATTTTTTATATAAAACTAATGATTATGTAAAAAAAGATAGTTTATTAATTGATGATTATTTATATTTAAATGATAAACAAATATATATAGGTGCATTTGGTAAAGTATACGCTAATACTTGGCAAACTATCGAATTAAAAGAACAAACAAATAATCGTGAAGAAAGTGAAATTTATTCTTATTTTGTTAATAAAGCTAGATATTTAATTGCTAAAGAATTTACTAGTGATGAAAAAATAGAAAATGAAATGATTTTAAATTTTAATTATAATAATGATAATTCTTCAATAAAAATCCATTATACATTACTTGAAAATATCGCTTTTTTAAAAAAATAAAACTTTTTTATAAATTTTTCGAAAAAAAGACAATTTATATAATAGGAGGTTTTATTATGAAAGAATTAAATGATTTTCAAATGAATGAAATTAAAGGAGGTGAATTAACCGTTATGGCAATTATGACTGTAATGTTAGCAGCGTTAGTCGCAGTTATAATTTATAAGATTTTTATGTCTGAAAAAGGCGCTTCAGTTACTTTACCTGGTGGATTTAAATTTACATGGGATTAATGGAAAAATTACCAATCAATGAAAGACCTAGAGAAAAGGCTTTTTTGTATGGTATTGAAACTCTTACAAATGCAGATTTAATTGCTATTTTAATTTGTACAGGCAATAAAAAACTTGATGCATTAGAATTGGCTAATTTATTAATGAATGATTTAGGTTCATTAAAAAATTTAGATTCATTATCTTTACAAGAATTAAGTGAATATAGTGGAATAAAAGAAGCTAAAGCTTTAAAAATAAAAGCAGCTTTAGAATTACATCATCGAATTGAAAAAGAAAAAATATCTTCAATTAGAAAAATAAATTCTTTAATAGAAGCTGCAAATTTTTTATTTAATCAAACTTATAATCGAACAATAGAAAGTTTACAAGTATTATTATTAGATCAAGAAAATAATATTGTTTCAACTAAAATTATGAGTGTAGGAACAAACACTAGTGTTAGTTTTTCTCCAAGTGAAATTGTTAATTTTGCTTTAAAAAATAAAGCTAAAAAAATAATAATTGCCCATAATCACCCATCAAATAATTTATTACCTTCAGATTGTGATAAAAAGAATACAGAAGCATTAAATTTATTAACATCAGTTTTAGATATTGAATTTATTGATCACCTTATTTTAGGAAAAGATGAATTTTATTCTTTTGCTCAAAATACTCTAAGTAAATATAAATTTAATTAAATCGCCTTATTTCTTGTTATTTTGACATCTATAATTTCATATAGTTATTTTGAGGAGAAAAATATATGGAAAATGTTAAAGATGTCCAAAATAGATTAAAAAAAGATAAAACACCAATTAAAGAAAAGAAAATACTTAAATTTTTTAATTTTTTTATGGTGTTATTAGTTATATTATTAGGTGGTCTTATTTATTGTAAACAAGATGAAAATGGCGCTCTTTTGAAAAGAATGTTTAATGTTGATGTTTCTTTTAAAACTATGAATGAAAAAATAGAAAATACTTTAAATAATGTTTTTTCTTTTAATAAAGAAGAAGATATTAAAGTAAGTAGTTTAGATTTATATCATAGTTTAGGTAATAATAATTATTCAACAGATGATAAAACAATAAGAATGTTATCAGATGGAGAAATATTAATTGCTTCTTATCAAGAAGGATATTCATATTTTGTTGTGGTTAAATATGATAATGGAGTAAATGCATTATATACATTAATTGATGAATGTAATATTGAAGTAGGTAAATTAAATAAAAATGATGTTATAGGATCATATAATAACGAATATTTTAATTGTATTTTTAAGAAAAATAATGAAACAATTACATATCAACAAGCTATTAAATAAAATTTATATTTCTCCTACTGTAATTTTAATTTTTGTTTTTGCAATTATTATTAATAGAGTTAAAGAATTATTATTTTTGTTTTTATTTTGTTTTATTCATGAATTATCTCATACTTTTATGAGTAAGATTTTTCATTGTGAAATTAAAAAAATTAATATTTCTTTTTATGGTTTTGCTCTTGAATTAAAAGATGTTGAATATAAAAAAATGTATCAACAAATTTTAATATATTTAGCAGGACCATTTTCTTTTTTTATTAGTGAACTTATTATTTATATATTACTTAATTTAGAATTAATTAATTATTATGAATATAAAATTTATTTTAACAACAATTTATCAATCGCTTTATTTAATCTAATTCCATTATACCCTCTTGATGGAGGTAGAATTTTAGATTTAATTTATAAAAATATTTATTCAGTCAAAAAAACATTATTAATTAAAAGAATTTGGTCTTTTATAAGTTTTATTCCTTTAAGTATTTTTTTAATTTTAAATAAACAATATTTAATATTAATGATGATTTTATTTATTGTAATTTCTTCTTTTTTTACTTTAAAATATGAATATTTGGAATATTTAAATAAAAGATTATTAATTAAAAATAATGATTTTAAAGAAAAATATTCTTTTAAAAATGAAATATATCATTTTAATAAAAATTATTATTTAATAAATGGAAATAAGTATACCGAACATGAAATAATACCTTTATTAATTAATGAAGAATATAAATGAAAAAATAATGTAAATTTAATTGAATAAAGTATTTTTTTATGATAAATTACTATTGTTGTCGCCTAATATAGGGGCCTCAACCGCCTTGAAAAGGTTTTTAAATGAATAAAATCTACCTTAAAAGCGAGTCTAGTCTATATAAATATTAGGAGGTGCAAAAAAGTGTACGCGATTATTGAAACTGGTGGAAAACAAGTTAAAGTAGAAGTTGGATCAAAAATCTTTGTTGAAAAACTCAATGCAGAAGTTGGTTCAGATGTTACTTTTGACAAAGTTCTTTTAGTTGGTGGAGAACAAACAAAAGTTGGTGCTCCTTATGTAAGTGGCGCTAATGTTGTTGCAAAAGTTGAAAAACAAGGAAAAGAAAAAAAGGTTCTTGTTTTCAAATATAAGAGCAAAGCTAACTATCGTAGAACAACTGGTCATCGTCAACCATATACTTGTTTAACAATTACAGCTATTAATGCTTAATTATGATTAAAGTAAATTTAATCAAAACAAACGACATTGTTACTGGTTTACAAGTGACAGGTCATGCTAAATCTGCTGAATATGGAAAAGATTTGATATGTGCAGCAGTAAGTGCCATTTTAACAGGTGGCTTTAATGCTTTTAATGAAAATGATATTAATGAATGTTCATTAAAAGAAGGATATGCAAGTGTAAATGTAATTTCTCAAAGAGGGTTAGTTATTCTTGAAACAATCATCGTTCAACTTAAGACGATTGAAAATCAATATCCTAAAAATATTAAAATTAAGTAATGAAAGAGGTGCAAAAATGAGATTTATATTAAATATTCAATTATTTGCTTCTAAAAAAGGTGTCAGTTCCACTAAAAACGGTCGTGATTCTGAATCTAAAAGATTAGGTGCAAAGAAATCTGATGGTCAATTTGCTACAGCAGGTTCTATCATTTATCGTCAACGTGGTACTAAAATCTATCCTGGTGTAAATTGTAAACGTGGCGGCGATGATACTATCTTCGCAACTGTTGATGGAATTGTTAAATTCGAAAGAGTTGGCAAAAATAGAAAACAAGCTTCTGTTTACCCAGTTGAAGCTAAATAATTAATTTAATTATTTAAGACCATTTGATAAATGGTCTTTTTTTTGGTTAAGAATTAACCTATACTAAAATAGGAGGATAAATATGTTTATTGATCGAGCAAAATTAACTGTTAAGTCAGGAAAAGGTGGCGATGGTGCTATTGCTTTTCATCATGAAAAATTTGTTGAAAGAGGTGGACCATCAGGTGGCAATGGTGGTAGAGGTGGCTCTATTTATTTTGTTGCTACAAATAATACTTCTACCTTAATTAATTATCGTCATGCTAGAAAAGTTGTAGCTAAAGATGGTGAAAAAGGTATGGCTAAAAAAATGTATGGAGCAGGAAGTGAAGATATTTATCTTGAAGTCCCAGTCGGTACAGTTATATTTGAAGAACCAAACCACATATTTTTAGCAGATATGTCAAAAGTAGGTCAAACTTATTTATGTGTAGAAGGCGGTAGAGGTGGTAGAGGTAATGCTTGCTTTGCTACTTCAAGAAATAGATGTCCTCGTGTTGCAGAAAATGGTTTACCTGGTAAAGAAAAAGTTTTAACTCTTGAATTAAAACTTCTTGCTGATGTTGGTTTAGTTGGCTTACCAAGTGTTGGTAAATCAACATTATTAAGCGTTGTTTCTAGTGCTAAACCTGAAATTGCTGATTATCCTTTTACTACTATTGTACCTAATTTAGGTGTGGTTAAAGTAGGTGATTCTTCTTTTGTAATGGCTGATTTACCTGGTTTAATTGATGGAGCAAGTCAAGGAAAAGGCTTAGGATTAACATTTTTAAGACATATAGAAAGATGTCGTGTTTTAATTCACGTTTTAGATATTGAACATGAAGATCCTTTAAATGATTTTGAAACTATTAATAATGAATTAGGTAATTATGGCTTTAATTTATTAAAAAGACCAATGATCGTCGCTATTAATAAAGTTGATGATGAAGATAGTTTATTTAAAGCTAATATTATAAAAGCTGAATTAGAGAAAAAAGGATATGAAGTATTCTTAATTTCTACTATTTTACATACTAATGTTGATAATTTAATGAATAGAGTTTATGAAGTATTACAAACTGCTCCTAGTTTCCCATTATATGAAAATAAGGAAGAAGAAGTCAAAGTTTATAATGCTCTTGAAGATGCTAAAAAACAATATGAAATTGTTAGAACTGGTCCTCATGCTTACCAAATTAAAGGTGAAAGAATTGAAAGGACATATTCACTTATTAATTTATCTACTGATGAAGGTATTTCTAAATTATTATCAATACTTAGAAATTTAGGTGTTGATGATACATTAAAAGAAATGGGACTTGAAGATGGCGATATAGTCACATTATGTGATTTTGAATTTGAATATTTTAAATAATTTATAGTAATAAAACTATTATTAATTTATAATAAAATTATGAAAAATAATTATGATTTAAAAATTGTTATTGCAATAAGTTGTGTAATAGTTTTATTGTATATTTTAATTATTTTAATGAGTTAAGGAAATATGATTTATTATTTAAAAGGTGTAATTAATAAAGTAACAGATGAATATGCCGTAATCGATGTTAATGGTGTTGGTTATGATTTTTTATTCATCAATAAAAATGACTTTTTTGAAGGTGAACAAACTTTAGTTTATACTCTTCATATTATTAAAGAAGATGATGAACTTCTAGTAGGTTTTAAAGATTTAGAAAGTAAAGAAGTTTTCACTAAATTAATTTCTGTTAAAGGAATAGGTCCAAAAACTGCAATTACTGCTTTAAAAGATACAACTATAGAAAAATTTGTTGATATGATTACACATGAAGATATAAAAAGTTTAAAAAAATTATCTGGTATTGGTCCTAAAGCAGCTGGACAAATTATTTTAGATTTAAAAGGTAGTTTAAAATTATCTTCTTTAGATATCATTAGTCCTACTAAAAAATTAAATAAAGAACAAGAAGACGCTAAAAATGTCTTAAAGACATTAGGCTTTAAACCAAAAGATATTGATGATATTTTAGCTAAACTTCCTGATGTTTTATCAGCTGATGAATATGTTAATGAAATTTTAAAAAGATTGGGTAAATAAATATGGAAAGAATGTTAGAACCTAGTTTAGAACAAAATGAAGAACAAGTTGATATTTCTTTAAGACCATTAAGTTTAAAAGAATATGTTGGTCAAGAAAACTTTAAAGAAAATTTAAAGATTTTTATTCATGCAGCTAAAAATCGTGATGAACCTCTTGATCATATCTTATTATATGGTCCTCCTGGACTAGGAAAAACCACTTTAGCGTATGTTATTGCTAATGAAATGGGGACTTCAATTAGATTAATTAATGGTCCTTCTATAGAAAAACCTGGTGAATTAGCCGCTATTTTATCTACAATGAATGAAGGAGATATTTTATTTATTGATGAAATACATCGTTTACCAAGAGTAGTAGAAGAAATATTATATGAAGCTATGGAAGATTATAAATTAACATTTTTATCAGGAAGAGATGAAGATGCTAGAAATATAACTATAAGATTAAAACCATTTACTTTAGTAGGCGCTACTACTAAGCCTGGTGATTTATCAAGTCCTCTTAGAGATAGATTTGGTATTGTTAATCGTTTAGAATATTATACTATTGATGAACTTGTTAGAATTGTAGAAAGAACATCAAGAGTTTTTAATTTACCGATTGATAAAGATGCAGCAGAATTAATTGCAATGCGTTCAAGAGGTACACCAAGAATTGCTAATAGAATATATAGAAGAGTTAGAGACTTTGCTTCATTTTCTAATATGGATCATGTTGATAAAAAAGTAACTGAAGATGCTTTAGTGAGATTAAGAATTGATAATCTTGGTCTTGATGAAATAGATATTAGATATCTAACTGCTCTTATTAAAAGATTTAATGGTGGACCAGTTGGTCTTGAAACTTTATCTTCAACTATTGGTGAAGAAGTAAGAAATTTAGAAGAAGTTTATGAACCATATTTATTAAAATTAGGTTTAATTAATAAAACTCCGCGTGGAAGAGTAGCCACTAATAAAGCTTATGAACATTTAAAACTTAATCTTTTTGATCATTTTTAGGACTTAAATTTACTCCAAATAAAGATCCAAACATAATTGCTACTGGTCGACATATTGTTAAATATATAGGAGTAGTATTTTCCATTAAACTATTCACAATAAAATAAATTATAAAATATAATGCAATTAAAACGAGGCCATTTAAAAGACCTCTTTTCTTTTGCTTAAAACTAAAAATAAAACCTAAAATAAAAAAGACTATAATTGATAAAGAAATAATACAAATTTCACAAATATTACTATTTATGATATTATTCTTTTTCAAAATAGCAAGAATTAAAGAAATAATAATTCCGAGTAAGATTGTAATAATTAAGGACATACTAAAATTGAATATAGATTTTTTCATATTGTTCACCTAAGAAATTATATGAAATAATTTTTATTTTAGAAGAGGAAATTTATGGCATTAGATGATATTATAACTTTAATTATTAGAACAATTTTTTCTTATATATTTTTATTGATTATTTTAAAAGTAATGGGGAAAAGAGAATTATCTCAAGTATCAATTTTTGATGTAGTAATATTTTTAATTATGTCAGAATTGTTTTCTTTAGCGCTTAATGATCCTGATGCATCAATTTTACATTTTATAATTCCTGTTATTGTTATTGCTATATTAGAATTAATATCTTCTTTATTATCATTAAAATTTATTAAAATAAGAAAATTTCTTGAAGGTAAAATATCTTTTATTATTTATAAAGGCGAAATAGATTTTAAAACAATGAAGAAAAATAGATATAATATTCCTGATTTAATGTTGCAATTAAGAAATAAAGATATTCAATCACCTATCGAAGTTGAATATGCAATATTAGAAGGAAATGGAAATTTAAATATTATAAAAAAGCAAGATTTAATTGTTGAATATCCTGATCCGCTTATCATTGATGGAAAAATAAATTATGATGCATTAAAAAAATTAAATTTAGATGAAACATTTATTTATTCATTGTTAGCTAAAAATGGTTATACTTCACCTCAACAAATATTTTTTGGGCAATTATTAACAAATGGATTTTTTATCGTGCCTTTTGAAAAATGAATGAATAATTAAATAATTAATTATGACATCTAAATAACATGAACTAAGTGTAGCAATACTGACTGCAAAAACATTAAAATATTTAGCTAAAAATATTAATAAAGTAATTCTTACAAAAGAAGATAATAATGATGATTTAAAAGCAATTTTACTTTGATTTATGGCATGCATAGAAACATTAATTGGTGTTTCAATATAATAAATAATAAAAGGAAGAGATAACATTTTTATTTCATTTTTACCATAATCAACTTGATAAATAATATTAATAACTTTATCACCAAAAAAGAAGAAAAATAAACTAAAAAATAAACCAATAATAAAAGATAAAATTAATGTTTTATTAAATAATTTTCTACTTTCATGATATCTTTTTTGACCAATTAAAGAAGATAAATTTGGTAATAAATAATTACCTATTGATAAAGAAAAAAATCCAGGTAATAAAAGTATAGGCATAACATAAGAAGATAAAATTCCATAATCTAAAGTAATTTGAGTAGAATTTAAACCTTGTTTTATTAAAATATTTGTTAATAAAATTGGCTCAATCATAAAAGTAAAAGAAGTCACAATTCTCGATAAAGTAAGAGGAGTAGACAAAGATAAAACTTGATTAAAATTTTCTTTGTCTAGTAACGAAAAGTCCCAAATTTTAGGTATTTTTTTGATTTGATTAAATCCTGTTGATAATAATAAATATGAGGTTTGAATAATTTCACCAATAATCATAACTAAAATAAAAAATGTTGCTTTTATATCATTAGTAAAATTATTAAAAAATCCAATTAAACAAACAACACTTAATAATCTTGAACATTCTTCTATTAAAGAAGATTCTGAAGTTAAAATTAGTTCTTTTTTACCCATATAATAACCTTTGATAATACTTGAAAAAGTCGTTAATGGCACAACAATAGTTAATAAACGGATACTATATAAAGTATCAATATTATTTAATAAATTTTCTGCGATAAAATTAGAAAATAATGTTATTAAAATTATAAAAATTAAATTGATAATTGAAGCAATTAATAATGAACAAAATAAGATATTTTTATTCTTTTTTGGGTATTTAGAAACTAATGTAGCTATGGCTGTAGGTAAAGAAAAAGTTGCAACTGTTATTAAAAAAACAAAGATTGGATTTACTAGTGAATAGATACTTACTGCTTCTAAACCAAGTTCTCTTGACATAATAATTCTACTACTCATAGAAATAATTTTTGTCATCATTGTTAATAACATTATTGAAAATATAGAGTTTAAAGAAGATTTTTTATTCATTTTACCCACCTTTATATTGAAAATATAATATTTTCGTTGTATAGTAAGAAAAGCAGTTGGCTAATATTTATATTTATAAATATAATTAGACCAATGTCGTACATTAAAATTTAGTAACAAATCTTAAATTTTAGAACAACAGGAGGATTTTCTATGCGTCGTTTTATTGCCTTTATTGTATTGGTATTTTCAATGCTTGGCTTAGTTGTATTCAATGTGCAAGCAAATACTGAAAAAATAAATTGGTCACAAGAATTTAATCGAGGTACTGAAGTTGTTTATACAGTTGAAAATACTGAAGATAACACAGATAAAATCGATATGGATAAATTAGTTGAAACTATGGGTGCTAGACTTGAACAAGCTGGGGCTACAAGCCATAGAATTGATTATTCATTAAGTGATGATGATCGTTATGAAGTTAGAATTGCATTAGGTGCAAGATATCAAGCAGATATTGATAATATTTTAAGAAGTACAGTTTCTGCTGGTGAATTATCTTTATACACTACTGATGAATTAGCTCATGCAAATGATCCATTTGTTAGAGGAACTGCTGAAGTTTTATATGATGATAATAGTCAAGCTTATGTTAGAGTAGAAGTTACTAAAGATGTTAAAGATGCTTCTGATAAAACAGAAAATGATAATAAATTAATGGTTCTTTGGCAAGGCAAAACTGAAGATATGATGTATGCTGAACTTAAAGACGAAGATTATTCTGTTGGTGAAAAAACAAATGAACAATTAAAAGATAGAGTTCTTGCTGTTATTAATCTTGGTGATACAACTAGTGAAACAGAAACAGATACAAGTGGTAATGATAATAGTTTATTAAAATATGATGAAGATAATGATAAATATTATTTAACATTTGATGCTTATGGATATGCTGATAATGCTGAATCTAGTACAAAAATGGATGCAAAATCTGCTCATTCATTTGAAAGAATATTAAATGCTGATAAAATTAATTATGATATTACAGAAGTTTATAGAACGACAATTAATGCTGAATATGGTAATAATTCTGCAACAATGATTATTATTTCTATTGCAGTTTGTTATGTTGCTATCAGTGCTTATTTATTAATTAGTTATGGTATGATGGCAATAAGTGGAATCGTTGGTATTGGAATTACAGGATTATTTGATTTACTTATTATTAATTTCTTAAATATACAAGCAGGTCCTGCTTTCATTATTTCAGTACTTGTTTCATTATTTATGGCTGTAACAATGTTATTAAATTATTATAAGCGTACAAAAGAAGAAGCTTATAATGGTCGTCTTATTGCTAAAGCTTCTAATGAAGGATTTAGAAAAACAATTTCTACTGCTGTTGATTCAACTGTTTTATTATTAATTTTAGGTATCGTTTTAGCAGTTGTATCTAAAGAAAGTGTTAAATCATTTAGTATCTTCTTTATTATAACAAGTATTATTTCTGTCTTATTTATCTTCTTATTAAGTAAATGTTTAAATAATTTCTTATTAAATTCTAATGTAGCTGATAATAATAAATTATTTAATTATAAAAAAGAATTTATGAAAGATTTAGATGGTCATGCTGAAAAAGAAATTAGTGATTCTGTTGCTCAAAAATTAAAAGTTAATAAACAAGGTAAGAAACCATTATTATTCGCTATTGGTGGTTTAACTGTTGCATTAGTAAGTATCTTAGTCTTTACATTTACTGGTAATACATTTAATTATACTAATGAAGCTAATTATGGTAGATTAGAAATTAGAAGTGGAGTTACTGAAATTTTCGAAGATAAAGGTGATAATTTAGCAGAAACAAATTTTGTTAATTATATTGAAGGTTTATCTGATGATATTAAAGTAACAAAGAGTTGGACAATTACTGATCAAAAAAATCCTTATGAAAAAGATAAAAATTATATTTATTTCTATGCTAATTTAGAAAAACCATTGTCTACTGATTCTGATGCTTATGATGCTATTGAAGCTTATGTAAAACAAGTTGATGATGAATATGGTTTAGTTACTTCATATACTGTATATCCAGGTGTTGTAAGAGGAGATTTCACTAATACATTAATTCTTACTTCAATTACTATTGGTATTGGTTTAGTTTATTTCATTATTAGATATCGTTATACATTTGCATTGTCAACAATTATTTCTTCTATTGTAGGAACTACAACTGCATTTGGTTTAATCTCTTTAACAAGATTAGAAGTTTCAAGTTCTGTTGGCATTGGTGTGCTTGCTGGATTAATTATGACATTACTCTTATTTATTCCATTTGGTAATCGTTTAAGACAATTAAAGAATGAATCTAAAGTTAAAGTTACAACTTTTGAGCAAAGAGAAGAAATTACAATGGCTTCATTTAAGAGCACAATTAATGAATATTGTATATCAGCAATTATGTTTACAGTTTTATTACTTGCTTTTATTCCATTAAATAGTTTACAAATGGCTCCAATCTTTATTGCAACAATTATTTCTTTATTAGTTAATGCAATCTTTGGAATTTTAATTGTTGTACCATTACATTTATGGTTTGAAAAAACAATTAAATTTAATAAATTTAAATCAAAAAGAGCTGAATTAAGAAAAGCTAAAAGAGAAAAAACAATTAAAGCAAATCGTAATAAAGGTGCTGAACCTGAAGAAATTATTATTCCAGGAATTAATGATTAAAAATATGAATGGTCACTAGAAATAGTGATCATTTTATTTTATTATTATTTTAGGTAAAAAATATGAATGAATTTCAAATTAAATTATTGTCTTATTTAAATATAACTGAAGAAGAATATCTTGAATTAATTAAAGATGTTAATATTAATGATTTAGAAAATCCTTACAATTTTTTAAATATGCAAAAAGCAGTTGATAGAATTAATCTTGCTATAAATAATAATGAAAAAATTATGATATATGGTGATTATGATTGTGATGGAATATCGGCCACTGCTATTTTAGTAAAAGCTTTTATGTATTTAAATAAGAAAGTTGGGTATTATATTCCTTCAAGATATATAGATGGATATGGTCTTAATTTAACTAGAGCTAAACAAATAAAAGATAAAGGATATAATTTAGTTATTACAGTTGATAATGGTGTAGCGGCTAATGACGCTATTGATTTTTTAACAAATAACAATATAGATGTTATTTTAACTGATCATCATGAAATCAGCCGAGAATTACCTTACTCATATACAATTTTACACCCTTCTTTAAAAATAAATAATGTTGTTGATAAACAATGTGGAGCATATGTTAGTTTGATGTTATCTATTTGTTTATTAAATAGAATAGATCCATATTTAGTTAGTTTAGCTACTCAAGCAACTATATCAGACATGATGCCATTAAAAGGCTTTAATCGTACATTAGTTAAATTAGGCTTAAAAATTATTAATGAACATAAAGAATATCCACTTCATTTATTAACTAATGAAACAAATATTGATGAAGAAACTTTAGGATATACTATTTGTCCTAAAATTAATGCTTTTGGTCGTATTAAAGAAGATTTAAGTGTTAATGATATGGTTAGATTTTTTGTTATTGAAGATAAATTAACTTTAAAAAAGATTGCTTATGAAATTGAACAAGTAAATAATTTAAGAAAAAATATTTTAATAAATACTGTTAATAAATTGGATTTAAATTCTTATAATGATAAAAAAATTATTGTTGAAAGATTAGATAATACATCTGAAGGTGTAATAGGTTTAGTGGCCGCTAAAATATTAAATGAAGTAAATAAACCCTGTATTGTGTTTACTAAATCTAACGAACAAAATGTTTTAAAAGGGTCGGCTCGATCAATAAAAGGTTTTTCTTTAGTTGATGCTTTTTCTTGTTTAAATAATTTATTATTAGTTTATGGAGGCCATGAAGAAGCGGGAGGCTTATCTATTAAAGAAGAAAATTATTCTGAATTTGTAGATAAATTAAATGAATATGCAAATAATATTGATTATGCTTTTGAAGATGAAAAATATTTATTGATTAATAATAAAGATATTAATTATGAAAATTATTTATTTATTAAGTCATTATCTCCATTTGGAATAGATTATTTAAAACCAAAATTATTATTAAATATTGATAGGAATAATATTACTTTTTTTGGTAAAGAACAAAATCATATAAAAGGATATTTATCTAATAATGCTACTTTTGTAGGATTTTCTTTAGCTAATAAAATTAATTCTTCTTATAATAAATGTTTAGGTACTTTATCATATGATGATTTTAAAAAAGAAAAAAATGTAGTGTTTAGAATTGAAAAAATATTATAATTTACTTGTTTATTAAATAAAATTTATTTAAAATCTAGCAAAGGAGCTAAATTATGAATAAACAAAAAATTATATTTCATTCACCTATTAAATATTTATTGATATTTATTTTAACATCAATTGTATGTTTATTAATTTCATTTATTAAAAATTTTACATTAATCGGCTTTGTTGATGCATTTTTTATAAGTGGCACGATAACTTTTGTTATTGGTTTATTATCTTTATTATCGTATTTTGGTGCATTTGATACATTTGCTTATTCATTTACTTATATAAAGAATTCTTATTCAAAAACGAATAATAAAAATAATGATTTTTATAATTATAAACAAATGAAAATTATGAAAAGAAAAAAAGAAAATTTTTCATTTACACCTTATTTAATAATAGGATTAATTTTTATAATTATAAGTATAATTTTATTAATAATATTTAAAAATATATAGTTTTAAAAAATATTAATTATTAAAAAATTGAATATTTATCTATTTTTATATTAAATTTATAGATATTCAATTTTTTATTTTACAAAAAAAGAATAAAAAAGTAATATTCTTCTTGTATAAATAATAAAAATATAAATAATAATAAATACAAAACAAAATTTGGTTTAAATAATCATATGTGTATATTTAACCAGTTGTTTACAAAATAGCATATATGTCTAAATTGACATTTTGTTTTATAATACGAAAAGGGAGGAACAAAAATGAAAAAGAAAAAAATGGCATTGGCACTTTTATTATTAGCCACACTTGTTGCAGGGTGTGATCATCATGAAGTGTCATCTTCTGGTAGTTCATCAACAGGAGGAACAACATCTTCTCAACCCGTAATGCAAAGTGGTGAAAAGATAAAATTGTATGCAAAAGCTAGTTATGATGAAAGAGCAGAAATTCTTGGTAAATTAGAATCTTATGCAATGAATAATAATTTAACTGGTATTACTCTTTACGAGGATGGTGGATACGCAATGTACAATACTCGTATTCAAAAAGGTACAGAAAATTATATTCCTAATTATGGTTTTGGTATTTTAACAGAAGGTAATATTTTAGAAGAATTACCAAGTTCTGCTGAACCTACTGCAGCTTATAGAAAATATTATCATACTTATGAACCTAATGATCCTGCTACTATTAATTATTTAAATGATAAAGGTAGTCAAGTTGGTGATTTATTTGATTATATTTCATCATCATATTATGGTAATAAAATGAATTCTACTAAAGATGGATATGAATGGTATCCAATATTAGCTAAAGAATTCCCAATTGCAGTTAATCCAGATGAAGACGGATATGCTACAACATGGAAAATTAAAGTAAAAACAGAAGCTGATGGCTTAGTTTATAATACTTTATCAACACATCATAAAGATAAATGGGCTAATAAAGGAGTTAAGCTTGAAGATTATGTAAATGCATTTAAAGTTTTATTAACAAAAGAAAATGGTTTAGCTAGAGGTGCTGAATTATCAGGTAAATCTGGTGCTTCAAGTATTGTTGGAGCAGCAAATTATTATAATAGTTCTGGAAATGGATTTAATGAAGAAGCATGGTCTAAAGTAGGAATTAAATCTGATGCAAGTGATAATTCGTTAACATTTACATTAGGTGGACCTACTAATAGATTCTATGCAATGTATTATTTAAATTCATCTTTATATGAACCTTTACCTGCAGAATTTTTAACAGATATTGGTGGTATTAAAAATTATGGTAATTTTACTACAGATTTATCAAGATCACCATTAGATAATATTTTATCTGTTGGACCATACATGCTTGAAAACTGGACAAGTGGTCAAAGAATCGTTTTTAAAAGAAATCCATTATGGGTCCAATTTAAAGAAGAAGAAAATAAAAATTTATATAGAATTGAAGGAGTTCATGTTAATATTTTATCTGCTGCTCAATCTGATCAAGAAGCTGGATTTAGAGAATTCTTAGCTGGTAAATTAGATGCTACAAGTATTCCATCAACTCAACTAGCAGCTTATAAAAATGATAAAAGAACAGTTATTACTAATGCTGGTACAACAGTTAAATTAAATGTTAATTCTTGTGATCAAGAAACATGGAACTCATTATTTGGAACAAAAGGTACTATTTCTCAAATTGAAAATGAATCGCAAGCATGGAAATGTAAACCAATCATGTCTAATGATAATTTCTTAAAAGGTGTTAATGCTGCAATTAATAGAAAAGAATTTGCTGAAAATAGAGGTAAAAATCCTTCTCAAGATTTCTTTGGTTCTGGATATTTAATTGATCCTGAAAAAGGTATTACTTATAATAGTACAAAACAACATCAAGCTAATCTTGAAGATAGATCTCCTGAAACTTTTGGATTTAGTGTAGAAGCTGCGAAAGTTTTATTTAAAAAAGCTGTTGAAGAAGAAGTTGCTGCAGGACATTATACTTATGGAACAAAAGAAAACCCAACAGTAATTACATTACAAATGGGATGGCAAGCAGAATCTCAAATTACTTCAATGGCAAATGATTTAGTTTCATATATTCAAAAATGTTTCAATGATGAATCAGTTTGTGGTGGGAAAATTGTACTTAAATTTGATCAATGGATTGGATCAATTTGGTCTGATATTTATTATAAAAAAATGATGGTTGGCCAATTCGATTTCGGATTTGGTGGAGTTGAAGGCAATCCTTTAGATCCATTAAATTTCTTTGAAGTTTTAAAATCTGATAACTCTAGTGGATTTACTTTAAACTGGGGAACAGATACTAACGCAGTAAGTACTGAATTAGAATATGATGGACAATATTGGTCATTTGATGCATTATGGACTGCTAGTGATCATGGCGTTTATACTAAAGATGGTAAAATGATGCCAATGTTAACTGTTGATGAATCAAAAGCTAAATTTAGTAAAAATAGTAGTGGTGATTTAGTTGTCAGTTTACCAATTAACGTTCCTGAAATTTGTAAAGAATTAGTAAGTGTATCTAATATTGATTTATATACAGATTATCTTGTAAATGGTGAAAGTGCTGGATATGTTGATTTAGGAGAATCTAGTGTAGATGTTGATGAAAAATTAACAACAATAACTGTTACATTTAAAGCAACTGATATGGGAAGACTTATTACTTATGATGAAAGTAGTGAACAAGTAATTACTCCAACTGCAAATAGTTCATTATTATCTTTAGCGTTAGCAAGTGGATATTTATATGTTGATTTATCATATCAAACTGAAGTTCAAAAATTTACTTATGATGGAATGATTTCAACCGTTTTAGGATTTACTTTAGATTAAAAAACATATGGTTATCGAATTTTTCGATAACCATATTTATTCAAAAAGAAAGGAGAGATGAAATGACAAAATACGTAATTAAAAGAATTTTATTAGCTTTTTTAACAATGTTTATTATCTTATCTTTGACATTTATTTTAATTAAATTGTTGCCGTATGAAAGACCATTTGGTGATGACCCAACTAAGTACACTTATTATATGAGAGAAGTTAATTTAGGATATTTAGTTGATTTATCACAAGAATCTAATAATTATGGTGAATTATTATGGAAATATCGTGATGCGGCTGGAACAACGCATTATTTTTATCAAAAACCAGTTATGGAGCAATATTTTAATTGGCTAAATGCAATTTTTACTAGATGGGATTGGGGAACATCAGTTACTTTATTGCCTAATGTTGAAGTAGCTAATATTATTGCTTTGAAACTTCCATACACTATAAAAGTAAATATTTGGTCAGTAATTATTTCGGTTCCATTAGGAATTTTATTAGGAGTAATTGCAGCATTAAAAAAGAACAAAATGACTGATAATATAATTTCAACTTTAGTAATGATTTTTATATCTATACCAAGCTTTGTTATAATTACATTTTTATTATTAATATTCTGTTATAACCTAAAATGGTTACCAACTCAATGGCCAGTTGATGATGCACCTCTTGGAACAAGAATACTTGGATATATAATTCCAGTTATGTCATTATCATTTGGCTCTATATGTGGATATTGCCGTTTTACAAGAGCAGAATTATGTGAAGTAATGTCAAGTGATTATTTGTTACTTGCACGTACTAAAGGTTTAACAAAAAAACAAGCAATTATTAGACATGCATTAAGAAATGCAATGGTTCCAATTGTTCCATCAATTCTTGCTGAATTCATAGGAATACTTGGTGGTTCAATGATATTAGAAAGATTGTATGGTATACCAGGTATAGGTAGTCTATTCTTAGATGCCTTAACCGCTAAAGATTATAATATTGTTTTTGTTAATATGGCAATATTTACAACTATTGGATTACTTGCAGGTGTATTACTTGATATATCTTATGGATTTATAGATCCTAGAATTAGAATGGGGGCGAAAAAATAATGGATAAATTTACATATGTTGATACAGATGGTAATAAAAAAGAAATTATTATTAAAGATGATGATTTATCATTTGTTCAAAAAGATAAAGAAATTAATGATGTAAAATTAAATACTAAACCAACAACATTTTTTCGTGATGCTTTACATAGATTTACTAAAAATAAATCTTCAGTTATAGGTGGCATAATTATAGGAGTGTTATCTATATTAGCTATATTAGTGCCTTTAGTAGTTAGTCAAGATATTGATGGAACTTATCCTTATCAATCGTTACTTCCTGGAAAATTATTTCCTTCTGGAACTGGATTTTGGGATGGAACTGTAGAATTTAAAGATAAACCATTTAATTTGGAAACTAATTTACCATATGGTTATAATAATTCTAGAGCAATAAAATTAAAAAGTAAAACTAGTGATGGTGAACATTTTATTAATAGTGCTAGAGATTATGCTTATGGAGGATTTGTTAATTTTTCTCAAGATGAAAATAATATTGATACATATAAAACATTTTCTAGTAGTGGTTATTTATTTAATATAAATTATGATATTAATTTTAATTATTTATTAGGTGAAGAAATAACATCTAGTAATATGATTTTAGGTGAATATGCTTTAAAATTTTCTTATCAAAATACAGAATTAAAAGAAATTTATTTAACTGATTTTAATAATAATTATGGTGAACATAATTTATCATTAACTAATTTAATAAAAGAAAAATTAAAAGGTACTGAAGATGAAAATATAACTCAATTTAAAAATGGTAGATTATCTTTTGTATTAAAATCTGATAAAGAAAAGAAAGCTCAAATTTTGATTGAAAAAGCTATTTTTTCTACTAATAGTCAAAATGAAAATTTAAAGAAAGAATTAGAATCATTATCAATAAATGATGCGAATAAAACATTACTTATAACCGATAAGAATAATTTATCTTTTTGGGAATGTTCTGGATATAAAAATATATATAAAGCAAGAGTGATATATTGTACTTTTATTTATGATCAATATGAAGATATTTTTGGCTTAAAAACTGATGATAATATTGGAAAAACTGATATGGATAAATATATTGCAAATGGTTGGTGTAGTTATGATTATGATATTGGTGAAAGTTCATTTGTTAAATTATCTGATAAATGTCCAATTGAAAAAGTAAATAAACAAACTAAAAAATCAATATATGGAGAACAAATTATTACTTTTAATTGCGATTATTATAATTATAAATATTTAGGACATGATTCAATGCCTATATATTTAGTAGGAACAGATGATAATGGAAGAGATTTATTAAAAGTTTCTTTTTCTGGATTAAGAACATCTTTATTAGTAGGCTTATTAATATTTGCAATATGTTTTACATTTGGTTTAATTTGGGGTTCTATTTCAGGCTATTTTGGTGGAGCAGTTGATTTATTAATGGAAAGATTTTGTGATATATTAGGTGGAATACCATTTACTGTATTATTAATTTTGTTAATTTTACATTTAGGAAGTAATTTTGCAACATTCATTTTAGCAATGTGTTTAACTGGATGGATGGGTACTGCTGCAACTACAAGAACTCAATTTTATAGATATAAAGGTAGAGAATATATTTTGGCGTCTAGATCATTAGGGTCTAAAGATCTTAGATTGATATTTAAACATATTTTACCTAATGCAGTAGGAACTATTATTACATCTTCTGTTTTAATGATACCTAGCGTTATATTTTCTGAAGCTTCTATTGCGTATTTAGGATTTGGTTTAACTGGCGCGCCTTCATTTGGTGTTACTTTAGCTAATAATCAAAAATTTATTTCTTCATATCCAATGCTAATTATTTTCCCATCTGTATTAATGTCTTTATTAATGATTTCATTTAATTTATTTGGTAATGGATTAAGAGATGCTTTCAATCCGTCATTAAAAGGAGGTGAAGAATAATGGAAGAAAAAATACTTCAAGTACAAAACTTAAAAGTCTCTTTTAAAACTGATCAAGGTATTGTTAAAGCAGTTAGAGGAGTTTCATTTGATTTATATAAAGGTGAAACATTATGTATTGTTGGTGAGTCTGGAAGTGGAAAATCTGTAACATCAAAAGCTATTATGGGTATTTTAGCTAATAACGCTATTGTTGAAGATGGAAAAATTTTGTATGAAGGAGAAAATTTATTAAAAGTTTCTGAAGAAGAGTTTCATCGCTTAAGAGGCCATAAAATTGGCATGATTTTCCAAGATCCATTATCTTCACTTAATCCAATTATGAAAGTTGGAGATCAAATTATCGAAGCAATGTTAATTAATTCGAATTTAATTAAAAAGAAATATGAAGAAATGATTTCTCCTGAATTAGTTAAATATAAAAATGCTTTACAATCTCTTCAACAAGATATTGAATTATTAGAATATGAATTTAATGGTCAAATTAAAAATAAAAATAAAAAAGAAATTTCTTCATTAAAGAAAGAATTAAATAATAAAATAAAAACATTAAAAAATGATTCTAAAGAAAATATTTTATTATTAAAAAAAGAATTAGCTAATAAAAAAAATACTGCAAAAAAAGAAATAAAAAATTATAAATTAAATCTAAAAAAAGAATTAAATAATAACATATTAGAAGTAAAAAAAGAAAATATTTCTAATAATGAAAAAAACGAAAAAATAAATTTTTTAAAACAAGAATATCAAAAGAAAATAAAAATTTCTAAAAAGAGTGCTAAAGAAAAAGCATTAAAAATAATGGAAGAAGTAGGTATTTCATATCCAGAAAAGAGATTTAAGCAATATCCATTTGAATTTTCAGGAGGAATGAGGCAAAGAATTGTTATTGCAATAGCTTTAACAGCAGATCCAAATATATTAATTTGTGATGAGCCTACAACTGCTCTTGATGTTACAATTCAAGCTCAAATTCTTGAATTAATTAATAATTTAAAAAAAGAAAGAGATTTATCATGCATTTTTATTACTCATGATTTAGGTGTTGTAGCCAATATGGCAGATAGAGTCGCAGTTATGTATGCTGGTAAAATTGTAGAATATGGATTAGTAGATGAAATATTTTATAATCCAAAACATCCATATACATGGGCTTTATTATCATCAATTCCTGATGTTGATTCAAAAGAAAAACTTGAATCAATTCCTGGAACTCCACCTAATATGATTTATCCACCTGCTGGTGATGCATTTGCTTTAAGAAGTAAATATGCATTAAAAATAGATTTTGAAGTTGAACCACCTTTATTTGATGTTTCACCAACTCATAAAGCTGCTACATGGTTACTTTATAAAAATGCACCTCATGTAGAAATGCCAAAAATTGTCAAAGAAAGAATAGAAAAAACATTGAAAGGAGATTGATAATATGTTTGAAGACGAAAAAGAAAGAATTATTCAAGATATTAATGAAGCTTCTTTAAATGAGCATTTAGAAAGTAGAGATATTCCAGAAGAAAAAGAAAATCATGCTATTGATAAAAAATCTACTATACATAAAAAAATAAAAGTTAAATATAAGCAAGAATTAGTAGATAACGATATTATATTATCAGTAAGACATTTAAAACAATTTTTTACTTTCGGAAGTGGATTTAACAAAACAAAATTAAAAGCTGTAAACAATGTTTCTTTTGATTTAAAAAGAGGCGAATGTTTAGGCTTAGTTGGTGAATCAGGATGTGGGAAAACTACTACTGGTAGATCAATTATGAAATTATATGATTTAACTTCAGGTTCAGTTTATTATAAAGGTTATAGAATTTCTAGTGGTGTTAGATGGAATCAAAAGGAAATTAAATACACTAAAATTAGATTAAAACAATTTCTTAAAGATAATGAATTAACAAAACAAAATAAATTGAAAAATGAAAATTTATCAGAAGATGAAATTAATACAATTATTAAATATCATGAAGATTTAGCGTTTGAAAAGAAAGAACAAGCTAAAAAAATTATTAGTGAGCAAAAAAAAGAAATAAAATCTGCTAAATATGATAATAAACATTGTAATAAATATCTTTTACAAGAAGAAGTTAAAAAAATTAATGAAAAATATGCTTATATAAAAGTTAAAGAAAAAGAAAAAAATGAAAAAATAGTAGAATTAAAAAATGAAATTAAAGATTTAAATATATTAAATCAAGAAATTAATAAATTAAATGAACATTATCAATATTTAGTAAATGATAAAAAAGAATATCATAGAGAATTACATAAAGCTAAACACACTACTATTACTTCTCAAATTCAAATGATTTTTCAAGATCCAGTTGATTCATTAGATCCAAGAATGACAGTTGAAGATATTATTCAAGAAGGTTTACAAATTCAAGGCTTTACTAATAGAGAAGAAAATTCTAAAAAAGTAGCTGAAGTGTTACAAAAAGTTGGTTTAATTCCTGAATATGCTTCAAGATATCCTCATGAATTTTCAGGTGGTCAAAGACAAAGAATTGGTATTGCTAGAGCGTTAATTATGAATCCAGAATTATTAATTTGTGATGAACCAATTTCTGCTCTTGATGTTTCCATTAGAGCACAAATAATTAATTTATTAAATGATTTAAAAAATGAATTAAATTTAAGTATTATCTTTATTGCCCATGATTTAAGTGTTGTTAAATATTTTTGTGATCGTATTTGTGTTATGTATTTTGGTAAAGTTGTAGAAGAAGCAAGTAGTGATGAATTATTTAAAAATCCATTACATCCATACACTAAATCATTATTATCAGCAATTCCTCGTCCTGATCCAAAAACTGAAAAGAAAAGGCAAAGAATTAAATATAATCCACAAGTTGATCATGATTATTCAAAACAAGCTCCAACATTTAGAGAAATCAAAAAAGGACATTTTGTTTTGTGCAATGATATAGAATTTAATAAATATAAACAAGAAATTATATAAGAAAATAAGACATCTTTTTATTTTATCCTTAAAGATGTCTTTTTTGTTATTTAAAACAATAAGTTAATATGGTATAATCCTCATGTGAAGTGGGAGATGGATATGGATACCATTAACAATTATATAAGAAAATTCTCTTTAGATAATGAGTTGTATAATTACATTTTAAATTTAGATGTAATGTCTTTACAAATCAGTGCTTTAGATAATTTTTGTGCTGAAGACAATTTTCAGTATGTAAAAGATATTGATTTTTCTTTATTAGATAGAAAAGAAAAACATGCAATAAAAGTTGGTTTAAAAAAATATATTAAACTGCTTAAAAATTTAAAAAAGACCAATGATTTTTTAGCTTATAAAGAATTTGATGAAGGAGATAATATAATAATAAAACCATTTATAATGGATAAAAATTTTAAAGGTTGTCATTATATTTTAAAAATGAATAAAACTAGTTTATATATTGAGTTATATGATGATGAAGATAGTGTAATGGTTTTTTCTGTTTATTATGAAGAAGGATATTTTAAATTAATATTTAGAAATAATGTTTTTATTAAAGATCATGATAAAGTTTGTTATAAAGGTAAAGAATATATTGATAAAAATGATAATTTTATTGAATGTAGAAATTATGATAATTATCAAATATTAAATCAATTATTTGATTTAGATGATGATAAAATTTCTAAATTAACAATTATTGGTAACCCTTTAAAAACATTAAATAGTCTTTATGTTGAAAATCATCAATTTGATTTTACAATTTTTACTGAATTTAATGGGATAATAGAAGTAATAAAATTTAATATTTTCACTGATAATTTCTTTATTGTTAGGGATGATGTTATTCTTCAATATAAAAATTATAAATTAAAATATAAAAATTTAATTGATGAATAATATTTAATTTTTGTTAATCATATATTATAGTATGATTCATAAAAAATCTTTTCTTAGAGTAAAAATTCTTGCAGTTATTACTATTATTTTAATGGCATGTATAGGTATTAAATTAGGTTATTCATGTCTTTTTTTGCATAATGAATTATCTTCTTTAGCTGATGCTGAACATGAAAGATCATTTCCTTTAAAAGCTAAAAGAGGAATTATTTATGATATAAAAAACAAACCATTAACTTATAATGAATCAACTTTAAGCATGTATGCCATTCCTAATCAAATAAAAGATAAAGAATATGTTAGTAAAGTTTTAGGTGATATCTTTAATGCTGATAAAGATTATTTTTATAATAAAATAAATCAAAATGTTTCCATAGTTAATTTTCCTACTTATGGTAATCATATTTCTACTTCTATTAGTAAATTAATTATTAAAGAAAATTTAAAAGGTATTTATTTAGTTGATGATTCTAAAAGAACTTATCCATATAAAGAATCATTATCTTCTTTATTAGGCTTTGTTGGTAAAGATAATCAAGGTTTAGCGGGCTTAGAATCATATTATGAAAAATATCTTGCAGGTAAAAAAGGTTATTTAAATTATCTATTAGACGCTAAAGGAGGATTATTTCCTTCTACTAAAAAAGAAATAATTGCACCTAGTGATGGTATGAATTTAATTTTAACTTTAAATTTAGATTTACAAAATATTTTGTATCGAGAATTATTAAATGCATATAAATTATATAATCCAGAAGAAATAATGGGATTAATTATGAATCCTCAAGATGGTTCAATATTAGCTATTTGTAATTTACCAACTTATGATAATAATGATTATCAAAAATATGATGCTTCTTTATATAATCATTTATTACCTTTATATAATTCTTATGAACCTGGATCTACTTTTAAAGCTATCACTTTTGCATCTGCTTTAAATGAAAAAGTAATAGATATGTATAATGATACTTATTATGATAAAGGTTATGAAATAGTAGAAGGAAGAACTATTAAATCATGGAAAAAAGGTGGTCATGGTTTACAAACATTTTTACAAGTTTTACAAAATTCTTCTAACCCAGGATTTGTAGAAATATCACGTAGATTAGGTAAAGATAAATTATATAATTATATTAAAAATTTTGGCTTTTTAGAAAAAACAAATGTTGATATTCAAGGTGAAAATAAAGGTATTTTCTTTTCTTATGATAATTTTAATTTATTAGAACAAGCTACTACTAGTTTTGGTCAAGGAATATCAGTGACTGCTATTCAATTAGTAAGAGCGTTTTGTGCTGTTATTAATGGAGGATATTTATATCAACCATATATAGTAAAAAAAGTTGTTAATCCATTGACTAGTGAAACGATCTATCAAAAAAATAATATTCCTCTTAGACAAGTAATTAGTGAAGAAACATCTTTTAAAATGAGAGAAGCTCTTGAATCAGTTGTTGCTAAAGGAACAGGTAGAAAAGCTTATGTAGATGGTTATAGAGTAGGTGGTAAAACTGGTACTAGTCAAATTGCAGAAAATGGCGCGTATTTAAGTGGACAATATATTTTATCATTTATTGCAGGCGCACCAATGAATAATCCAGAAATTGTATGTTATATTGCAATGAAAAAGCCTCATAATTGTATCCAATATGGTGGCACAACAGTAGGTCCAATTATATCTAAAGTTATTGAAAATTGTTTACAAATCTTAAAAGTTGAAAAAAATTATGATGGTATTCAAAGAGAATATACATGGATGGACACTAAAGCATATCCAGTAGATAATTTTATTGGTAAAGATAAAAAAGATGTTAAATCAAAATATTTTACTTTTGTGTTTTCTGGTGATGGTAATAAAGTAATAGATCAACTTCCAAGAGTAGGAGAAATGTTATCTGAAGGAAGTGTTATTATGATTCAATTAGGTTAATTATTTTAAATAAAATATATAAATTTTAATTATTTATTAGAAATAAAAAAACTAATTATTTATAATAATTATGTTAAAACGAGTAACAGAAATGTGTAAATCCAGTTCATGGATTACACATTTTTTTTTAGGAGAAAAAATTATGGAAAACAAAATGGGATTATTACCTATAAAAAAATTAATATGGAGTTTAGGCTTGCCTATGATAATATCAATGGTTTTACAAGCAATGTACAATGTCATAGATAGTATATATGTTGCAAATATACCAGGAGATGGTAATTATTGTAATCAAGCTTTAACATTAGCTTTTCCAATTCAAATATTAATGATTGCTATTGGTGTAGGAACAGGAGTTGGTATTAATGCATTATTATCAAAATCACTAGGAGAACATGATAAAGAAAAAGTAAATTATATTGTTGGTAATGGAATATTTTTAAGTATTGTTATATATTTGATTTTTCTTGTTTTTGGCTTATTTTTATCACACTGGTTTATTTCTTTATTCACGGATATTCCAGAAGTAATTAAAATGGGAACAAGTTATTTAAAAATATGTTGTACATTATCATTTGGTTCAATTGCGTATACAGTTTTTGAAAGATTTTTGCAAGCAACTGGCAAAACAATATACTCTACTATTTCTCAAATATCGGGAGCATTAGTTAATATAATTTTCGATTATGTTTTTATTTATCCAATGAAAATGGGGGTTATTGGTGCTGCTTTAGCTACAGTATTTGGACAATTTGTTTCTTTATTTGTAGCAATGTTTTTTCATTATTTTTTTAATAAAGAAATTAATAATAAAATAAAATATTTAAAACCAAAATTTGATGTTATTAAACAAATATATAAAATTGGAATTTCGGCTAGTCTAATGCAGGCTTTATTATCTATTATGATGGCAGGAATGAATATTATTTTATCTAATACTAAAGCTGACACTACTACTTTAGTAGGAGCATTTGGTATTTATTATAAGATACAACAAATAGCGTTATTTTCATGCTTTGGTTTATCAAATACAATAATTACAGTCTTATCATATAATTTTGGACTAAAAAATAAAAATAGAAGTAAAGACTGTATAAAATATGGCATTATTGACACTTTAGTCGTTTCATTTATAATTACAATTTTATTTGAAATAAGTGCAAAAGCACTTGCTCAATTATTTTCTTTAGGTAATAATAATGAACAATTAATTTTAATATGTATAATGTCAATTAGAATTGCCTCAATTGGATTTATATTTATGGGTTTTACAATTAGTGTTCAAGGAGTGTTGCAATCATTAAATTATTCTATCAAACCATTAATATTATCTTTTTTAAGATTAGTTATTTTTATTTTTCCAATATCATATTTATTTACTTTATCAGATGATGTTATTAATCTTGTTTGGTGGTCATTTCCAATCAGTGAAATTCTTACTTCTATTGTTTCAGCTATATTTTTGATAAGTTCTATTAATAAAAAAATAAAAATATTATAAATTTTTTTTCATAAAAAATGCCTGATTTTAGCATATTTTGATTATTTTTCAATGTAAGCGCTTATATTTTTTATTGACAAACTCAAACGGGGGGGGGGTACAATTTTTATGTTAAGGAGATTTCTTTTTAACAAGGGAGAAAAAAATGAAAGAAAAATATTCAAATCCGATGATTTCAGTAAAAAATATTTTACTTGAAGACATCATGCTAGGATCAGGCTTAATAAAAGATCCAGGTGTAAATGACATTACTAGTGACGTTAATGTTAATGAAACTTTATAAGGGAGAAATTTATGAAAAAAATAATAGGTTTAGGTTTATTAGTTTTATGTGCCGCTACATTAGGTAGTCTAACTAATCCAGTCATTAATCATAAAGATAATGATTTACAAACAAGTACTATCGATTTTGTTAATGAAAAAAATGGTATTAAAAAAGCCAATGTTTCTACACAAGTAAATAATAACAAATTTAGTGCTTCAAAAATTTATGCGCAAACTGCTGTAGATGATGAAGGTTTCGAATATTTAAGATTTGCAACTGCATTAAGAGGTAAATTTGATAAGGTTACTTACACTCGTCATATTGAAGGATTAGAAGATAAACCAACTACAGTAACTACAATTTATAAAGGCATTTCGGCTAAAGGTGTTACTACTTATTCTAATGGTACAGATTTTGTTAATTATGATGTTACTAGTACTAAAGAATATTATTGGGCTTGTTATACAATTAAGTTCAATAAAGATTCAATTTATAAAAATACAGATATTACTATTACTTTAAATGTTGATGATGATAGATATGTTGATACTAAAACAACAAGTTTAGAAAAAATAAAAAATTATGTTGAAGATAATAGTGTTAAAAATTTAAATTTTATTGAATCTCTTAATTATGCAAATGTTTATAATCACGATTATAATTATACTTTAGTTAGTGAAAAATTTAATGTTGATACTTATGATTATATTCATGGTGCATGTAATGATTTAAATGATGATAGATATGCTTATTTTGCAATGAACCAAACAGCTAATAAAAATGGTATTATTGGAAAATATGATTTTGAAACAAAAAAAATAGTTGCATCTTCAAAACCATTTGTTTTAAGTAATGAAGAACACTGGTCTGACAATGCAAATATCTTTTCTTATAAAGATAAAGTCTATATTATTGATAGTTATGGGAAATTTGTTTCTATAAAAACAAGTGAATTAACTGGTCTTAATAGTGCTAAAGTAACTCAAAATGATACTACATTAGTTTTTAAAGAAAATGGAAAAGAAATATCTAATATTAAAGCAGTTGCTTATAATAAAAATGTAAATAAATTTGCAGTTTATGCTAATAATACATTATATTATTTTAATGAAGAATTAAATTTAGAAAAAACTATAACTAATATAAATGGATTACAAACTATTTATTCTGATGGCACTGATTTATTTGGTCTTATTAAAAATGAAATTGCATTTGATGTTGTAATAGAAAAAGTTGATGGTAAAGATGGTAAAGAAGATAAAGTAACAAAAGGAACTTATTATGATACAGCAACGATTAAACAATTTGATTGGAATGGTAATTTAATTTCAACATCTACTTATGGTAATCAAGAAAAGCCAATAGGAGATGTATATACTGTTAATAGAATAAGATGCACTAATATACAAAATATGATTGTTCATAATGGAAAATTATTTTTTACAAGATTAGTATACGTAGGTTATGGTAATATGAAAATTGGAGCATACCTTTATGAATTTGATACTAGCTCTTTAACAAAACATTCTAATACAACTTTAGGTGAATATGTTGAAAAAAATGATAAAGCTAGTTTAGAAAACAAATTTGAAGCGAAAGAATTATTCTCTAGACACAGCGAAGATGGCCATGGATATTTACAAGGTATTACAACTGATGGAGATAATGTTTATTATTCATTTACTAATGGATCTAATACAAAAGCTAGAATTATTCGTAGTAATCCATTAACTGGTGAATGGGTTAGTTCAACTAATAGTATTGAAGTTGCTTCTAGCAATCCAAAATCAGCTGATGCAGGAAAAATTTTCTTTTATAATGATAATGTATGGGTTACAAAATTTGATAGTAAAACAGTTGTTGAAGTAAATAAAGATACTTTAGTAGAAACTGGAAAAACAATTACATTTACTAATATGCCTGAAAATATTAAAAATGTTGCTTATGATAAATTTAATAATCGTTTAATTATTTTAGGAACAAGTGGTACTTTATATAGATGTGAAAACGAAGAAACAATTACAAAACTTGCTGATCCAAAAGGATTTAGTGGGGAATATATATCGAATTTGTTTGCTAATGATGATTATATTTATGTAACAAATACAACAAATGGTGTTAAAGGTGTTAAAACTTCAATATTTGATTTTGATGGAAACTTAATTAAACAAGTGAATGTTGAAGATAAAACTAATATTTCTCCAGAAACTAATAATTTTAATACACAAGGTTTAATTGATTATAAAGGTTTTGCTATTATTATTGGTTTAAGTTGGGATGGCTCATATGGTGGAGGATATGCCTATAGCATTTCTTTGAAATAACATGCTGTAATATAAAAAAAGAGAAGAGGTAGAAAATGAATAAAATACTCAAATATGTTATTAATGGGGTGTGTATAGCCGCAATTGGTACCGGGTTAGTTGTTGGTAATCAAGTTTTAAAACAATTTGAAACTGAAATTGATACTGCTTTAACTCCAAAAATTGTTGACTCTAGCCAAGTTGATGTTAGTTCTCAAAATGGTCAAGCTTTATCAAAAAGAATTATGGAAGAAGGAGCAGTCCTTCTCCATAATGAAAATAATACTTTACCATTAAATTATAATGACAATAAAAAAGTTAATGTCTTTGGATGGAGATCTATTGATTGGATTTATGGTAGTGAAGGTCAAAATGCTTCTGGTGGTGTTGCTCCTGAAACTGATGATATTTCTAAAAATATTGATATTTATAAAGCTTTAAATGATTACGGTATTCAATATAATGAAAAATTATTTAATATGTATAATAAATATCAAACACCTAATCATCAAAGTGAGAATTTAAGAGGAACTCATATAAATACTCTTACTCCACTTATTGAACCAAAAATTGATGATAAAGCATATTATACTGATGAATTATTATCATATTCAAAAGAATATTCTTCAACTGCAATTGTTGTTATTTCACGTATGGCAGGTGAAGGTATGGAATGTTCAACAAAAAGTCAAGGTAAAAAAGGTCCTGGTGCAGTAGCAGATACTAGCCGTCATTATTTAGAAATTTCAACTGAAGAAGAAGAATTACTTAAATATGTTGGACAAAATTATCAAAAAGTTGTTGTTTTAATTAATGCTGCTAATCCATTAGAATGTGGCTTTTTAAAGACAATTCCAGGAATTGGTGCTTGTATGTATATTGGCTTTACTGGTACTAGAGGAGCAAGTGCTATTCCTAGTTTATTATATGGAGATATGTCTCCATCTGGAAAAACTGTTGATACATTTGCTTATGATTTCTTTACAAATCCTGGTAATGTTTTCGTTGGTGGATTATCTTATACTGATTTTGGTAGATCTTATACAGATTATGTAGAAGGCGTTTATGTAGGTTATAAATGGTATGAAACTGCTAATGTTGAAGGAATGTGGAATGATGTAAATAATGAATTTGGTAAAGGTTATGATGGTGTAGTTCAATTCCCATTTGGATATGGTAAATCTTATTCAACATTTGAATGGACTGTTGGTGAAATGTCAATTAAACCAGAATCAAATATTACAGATCAAGATGAAATTACAATTCCTGTAACTGTTAAAAATACTGGTAATTATCCTGCTAGAGATGTTGTAGAAGCTTATGTTACTGCTCCTTATACTAAAGGCGGAATTGAAAAAGCTAGTGTTAATTTAGTTGGTTTTACTAAAACAAATTTATTACAACCAAATCAAGAAGAAACAGTTGAATTAAAAATTGATGTTAATGATTTTACAAGTTATGATTGTTATGATAAAAATAATAATAATCATAAAGGATATGAACTTGAAAAAGGCTTATATTCATTAAAATTAATGACCGACTGTCATAATATTAAAACAGTTAAATATAATTCTAAAGATGTAGAAGCTAAATTTAATTTTAATGTTAGTGAAACAATTAATATTGATAAAGATAAAATTACAAGTAAAAAAGTAGGTAATTTATTTACTGGAGAAGATGCAATAGATATTGCACCTATTGATGCTAATGATGGAGAGTTTGTTGCTGATATTCCTTGGTTTACTAGAGAAAACTTCATGAAAGTTGAAGATTTTAGTGCTAATAGAAAACCAAGAGCTGTTACTCCTTCTGTTAAAACAATTAATGGTTATTCAAAAGAAAGAGCATTAGCATGGGATAATGCAACTACTGATGAATTTGGTGACCCAGTTAACAATAATGCAGTTACATGGGGAGCAAATAATGGATTAAAATTATTTGAAGGAAACTCATTAACTGAATTAGGTCAAAAATTAGGTGAAGATTATAATGCTGAAGAATGGAATAAATTATTAGATCAATTATCAATTGAAGATGCAGTTAATTTAATTAATAACTATTATGGTTCTAAAGCAATTGCTTCTATTGGTAAACCATTCCTTGCAGATTTTGATGGCCCTGCACAAATTAAAGGTTTCGTTAGTGGACCTAGAGGTACTGGATATCCAACTATGGTTGTTATTGCTGCTACATGGAATCCAAAACTTGCTTATGAATTTGGTAAATCTTATGGCGATGATATGAAAACTCTTGGTGTTAACGGTGTCTGGGGTTGGGCTATAGATTCTCATAGATCTTCTTTCTTTGGAAGAAATCATGAATCTCCTTCTGAAGATGCAATGTTAGCAGGTACTATTGTTACAAATGCAGTTAAAGGATTATCAACTAGAGGAAGATATTGTTTCTTAAAACATTTTGCTTTATATGGTTATGAAGGCGAAAATGTTTGGTGTACAGAACAAGCTTTAAGAGAAATTTATTTAAAACCATTTAGAAAAGCATTTGTTGAAGGTGGAGCATTAGGCTGTATGACTACTTATACAGGCGTTGGTGGTGAGCATTCAGAAACAACAATTGGTTTATTAACTGGTGTGTTAAGAAAAGAATGGGATTTTAAAGGTGCTATTACTACTGACTATATTGGATATCAACCTTATTGTGATTCTCTTATTAGATGTGGTGGAAATTTAGGTATGGGATGTAAACTTGGAACAATAGATGGTGTTTCATATACAACAAGTTCATCAAACAGAATTCAAAATAGATTAAAAGAAGCTGCTCATCAAACCATATATATGTGGTTAAGAGCAGAATATAATGAACGTGAATACTTAAAGAATCCTGATGCAGGAGATAATTATATTGCTTCCTTTAGTATGGATTCATGGTGCTGGTGGAAACCTCTTGTAACATGTCTTAATGTTACAGTTACTACTGGCTTAGTCTTATGGGCTATTTTATTAGTTGTTAATGAATTAATGAAAAATAATAATGTTGTTATTAACAAAGAGGAGGAAAAGTAATATGGCTAATTTCTTTACAAGTAAAAAAGGTGTTAAAATTATTGCTGTTTCTTTAGCTTTAACAGTTGTTGCAGTTACTTCAATTTCTGTTATGGTTCCTTCTTATTTGGATTATCAAAAATATTATAGTGAAGTAATGTCTGAAAGAGAACATCAAAAATATTTAGATAGTTTACCATTAGAATTTTTAGGTATCGAAGCTAAATTAAATGATGGAGTTGAATATTTTACTGATGGTAAAGCAAACCCTGAAAATGATGACTTTTCAGTTATTGCGAAATTTACTGAAAAAGGAAAAGATTTTGAAAAAGTTTTAAGATCGGATGATTTTGCTATATCTTGTCCAGATGATTTTGCTGCTAAAGGTGGAAAAGTTGAAGTGAGTTATACATATACTCCTGAAGCTAAAGGAGATGAACAAGTAGAACCAATAACTAAAACTGCAGAAGTCGAAGTTTCTTTAACTAAAGTTGCTATTAAAGAATTAAAAGTTACTGAATTACCTTATCGTATTTATTATTCAAGTGATATGGAATTTGATCCAAGTGGAATGAAATTACAAGGTATTTTCAATAATGGACATGTTGTTGATTTAACAGCAAATGATATTAGTGTTGAAACTAAAGGTAAATTAACAAGTGGTTTAAAAGAAGCTAAAGTTTCTTATGAAGTTGAAGGAATAAAAGTTGAAACTAATGTTCCTGTAACTGTTATAAATAAAGATGAATATAGTGATGGAGAAATTTTATCTATTGCTAATGAAGGTGAAGTTTTTGCTGAGGAAGGCGAAAATGTAACTAATCTTAATTTAAATATTAGAGCTACATATCTTAATGGTAATAGATTAATTCTTAATAAGGATCAATATATTATTAAAAGTAATGTTGAAACTGCTTCTTTCTTATATAATTGTGTTTTAAGTGTTTATTTAAAAACAAATGAAACAATTAATTGTAAATTAGTAGCAGGTGTAAAATATTTTATTGAAGCTGAAGAAACTACTTTTACTGGCTTTAATAAAAAAGATATTAAAGTAAATGAACAAAACATAAAAGTTCTTGAAGATGCTAAAAATGGTAATACAATGTCATTTAAGATTAATTCAAAAGGTCTATCTAAAGGTAAATTATATATGAATTTAAGTAATTTAACTAAAGAAGATATATTATTAGATAACATTATTGATTTAAAAATTAATGATAAATATTATCCTGTTACTTCTTATGTTAAAGCAAATGAAGATTATAATTTTGAAAATAATTTATTAATATTACCTGTTTTAAAAAATGGTGAAAATGATATATCATTAACATTTAAAAATATGGATAATAAGAAAATATCTATTGATAATTTTACTTATATTACTAAATATGATGGTGAAATTTATACTGATTTAGATCAATATTTAGATATTGAATTAAAAAATAATCGTTCTCCTAATTTAACTGTTTCAAAATTTGCTGATTGGCATCATGATAATGGAGCTTATGGACATGGCTTATGTAGTGATGAAGAATTTATTTATTCTACACGTACTGGATATTCAGAATCTACAAGAGCTATTACAGTTAATAAATATGATATTAAAACAGGTAAATTAGTTGCTTCAAGTCCAAAAACAGAAGCTGGAGCTTTAGAGTCATGTGCTGGTGTAACATATTATGAAGGAAAAATAATTATTTATTTTGCTGATGGTAGAATGTATTCAATTGATAAATCTTTAAGTGGCACATGGACTTTATTTGAAGATTTTAAATTTGAAAAATTAGAGAAATCTGTATTTAAAGATGTTTATTTTAATACTTCAAAAAGAAAATTTGCTGTCTATGCTGATAGTAATGTCTATGTTTATAATAATGATAAGAAACTTGCAACAACTATTTCATTAAACAAAGAAACTGGTTCGTTAAAAAGAATTAGTGGTTCAAATAATTATATCTTTGCTTTATTTACAAATAATGGTTCATATCAACCAATTGTCCAAGTATATGATTGGAATGGTAAATTTGTTGGTAGAATGGTGGTCAACAATAATATTGAAGTCATGGGTAGCGTTGTTACAAATTTGCAAAACACTAATTGTCAAGGTATTGTAGAAGTTAATGATCAATTATATTTTAATGTTTTAAAATTTAGCACTGCAAATGGTGGAGATCAAACATTAATGATTAAAGCAGATTATCCAAAATTTAATGAAAAATTGAATGTTGTATTAAACGCTGGTGAATATGTTGATTATAGCATTACTACTGGTCAAACAGTTTCATTAACTGGTAAACCAGTAAATGGAAATTATGGTTTACTTGATGGTACATCTGGTGGATATGCTATGGGTGGTGCATCAGATGGTAAATATTTATATTTAGCAGTTAACACAAATGGTAATCATGGTACAACATTATTTAAAGTAGACCCAGTTTCATATGAAGTAATTGCTAAAAGTTTACAATTTAGTGTTGGTGATGTTGATGGTGATAACTCAAGACTATTTATTAAAGATGGTGTTTTATATTGTATAGGACACAATAATAGAATTTTCTCAATTGAATTAAGCAAATTTGAAGATAAATGTAAAGTAACTGAATCAACATTAACATTTAGTGAATTAGGTACTTTAAAGAGTGCTTATTATAATGAAAATATTAAGAAATTTGCATTAATGATTGATGGTAAAGTAGTTATTACTGATGAAAATAAAAATGTTTTAGTTGATAATATTTCTTTAGCTTTAAATCAAGGTGGATTTAGTGTTTCATCTCTTACTGCTGATGATAAATATATTTATGTAAGTTATGTTAGAAATAATACTAATGATGTTCCATTTAAAGTATTTACTTGGGATGGTAAATTAGTCTCAACTACTACAATAAATGGTGTCACATTAGGTACAAATGGAACTGCTGATAGAAACTTTAACCTTCAAACTGTCTTTACACATAATGACAAAATTTATGCTTCAGTTTGTAGCTGGGATGGTGGTTCAAAATATTATTTATTTAGTGTGGATTTTGATACAACCAATTTAGAATAATTTTATTAAAAGATGTTAAAAAGTTATAAACAATTTAACATCTTTTTTATGCAAAAAAATATCAATTTTTATCTTTTTTTAAATGATGCATAATAATTATTATTTGACAATAATAATATATTTGAATTATAATTTTTTTGTTAAAAACAATATTAATTTGAGGCTTAAATGATAAAAATCGCAGTTGTTGAAGATGAACTTGAAATGTCAAATATTCTTGTTAAATTTATTAATAAGTTTTTTGAAGAAAATGAACTTGATGTAAAAGTTACTGTTTTTAATAATGCTCTTAAATTTTTATATGCTTATAATTTTAATTTTGATTTAATTTTTATGGATATTAATATGCCATCTTTAGATGGAATTAATGCAAGCAAAAAATTAAGAGAAATTGATTCTGAAGTAATGTTGATATTTGTTACTTCTTTAGCCCAATATGCAATTAAAGGATATGAAGTAAATGCATTTGATTTTATTGTTAAACCTATATCATATTATAATTTTGCTTTGAAGCTTACTAGAGCCATAGATAATTTATCAAAAGATGATACTAAAATAATTGTAATTAATTCAAAAACATCTATTAAAAAGATAAAAGTTAGGAAAATTTGTTATATCGAAGTTATAGAACATAAATTAATTTTCCATACTACAGAAGGTGATTTTGTTTCTTATGGAACATTAAAAACTTATCAAGAATTATTAAAAGATGATCATTTTTGTTTATGTAATCAATGTTATTTTGTTAATTTAAAATATGTTACCGAAGTAAAAGATAATATAGTGATTGTAAATAATCATGAATTACAAATTTCTCGCCCAAAAAGAAAAGATTTTATTCAAAACTTGAACTTATTTTTGAGCTCGGGGGGGGTAATTAATGTTTTTAGAAACTACTTATCTATTCTATTACAAAATAGTTTTTATATTAGAAATCTTGCTTGCAATGTTTCTTTTGTCTTTTAATTTAAAGAAGAAAGAAAAATTTTATTTAAGATTTTTTTTAAGTATTTTTGGTTGCATTATTATAGCTATTTCATTTCCTTTGTTTAAAGATATTTCTTATACTTGGTGGTATTCATCAATCATGTTTTTATTTTTATTTATTTGTTGTACTTTAGTTTTATATATTATATATAATGCGTCTTGGCAAAAAATATTTTTTATTTCTATATTAGCTTATACAACACAACATTTTGCTCACGAATTTTATTCTTTAATTGCAAATAGTTTGAATTTAGTTGATAGTTCTTCAATGGGAATATATAGCAGTGATATTTTAGACTTAACTAATATTTCGATTAATGTTTTACAATTAGTTTTATATTTAGATATTTATGTTATTGTTTATGTTGCTATTTATTTTTTGTTTGGTAGAAAATTAAAACAAAATGATGTAAAGATTTCTTCTTTTTCTATTTTAGCAATCAGTTTTGTAATCTTATTAATTGATGTAATTTTAAATTCAATATTAATTTATGCAAAATCATATAGTAGATTATATTCAATTATTATATGTGTTTATAATATTCTTTGCTGTTTGATGATTTTTTATATTCAATTTAGTTTAACTAGAACAAAATATTTGGAAAATGAATTAAGAACCACTTCTCAACTTTTACATTTATCTGAAGAAAAATATAAAGAGAGTAAAGAAAATATTAATTTAATTAATATAAAATGTCATGATTTAAAACATCAAATTAGAGAATATGCATCAAAAAGTTATGTTAATAAAGAAACAATTTCTGGTATTGAAAATTTAATTAATATTTATGATTCAACTGTTCAAACTGGAAATGAAGTATTGGATTTGATTTTTACTGAGAAAAGTTTATTATGTCAAAAAAAAGAAATTATATTAACTTGTTTAGCTGATTGCTCTAGATTAAATTTTATTAGTAACGAAGATTTATATTCATTATTTGGAAACGCTATTGATAATGCAATTGAAGCAGTTGTAAAAATTAATGATAAAGATAAAAGAAGTATTAATGTGATTATTAGAAATGTTAATTCATTTGTTACTATTACAATTGAAAATTATTATCAAGGTGAAATTTATTTAAATAATGATGGTTTACCTATTACAACTAAAGATAATAAAGATTATCATGGTTTTGGAATGAAATCCATTAAATTATTAGTTAATAAATATAATGGTGATTTAAAAATTACTACTAAAAAGAATATATTTACTTTGTCAATTTTATTTAATATTGAAAAATAATTTTGTATAAATATCTAAAAATTTATAGATATAAATATATGAAATTATTTTTTTAGTTTGACAAGATATGATTTTCAAATGACAGAATATGAATAAAATATTGCTAAAAAAGGGCTTACATTTGAAAATGTAGGTGTCCATAGGACAATAATTAAAATAATTTTTATTAAAATCTTACTGATTTAGATTAATTATTTAATTTTTTAAAGGAGAAACAATGAAGAAAAAAAGTATTAAAATTATGTCATTATTATCATTAATGGTAATTAGTGGAGTTATGAGTGGTTGTGATAATATAACTAATTCAAATTCAATTCCTAGTAAAAACTCATCTAGTACAGTACAAGAAGAAGATCCTCATGCAACTAAACTTGAATTAGTAACTGCTCCTAATAAAACTGAATATATGGAAGGAGATATTTTTGATCCAACTGGTATTAAGGTTAAAGCTTACTGGAGTCATGGTATTGATGAAGAGCTTAATAAAAATGATATACAATATGATAAGACCCCATTAAAAGAAGGAGACAAAAAAGTTACAATTACTTACGAAGGTTTGACTCTTGATGTAGCAATTAAAGTAATAGTTGTAAATGTTAAGTCAATTAAAATTGAATATAAAGGTGAAAAAAGCTTCCCATTTGGTTCAAAAGTTACAAATAATGGATTAAAAGTAATAGCGGTTTTTGAAGATAATACAGAAAAAGAAATTCAAACATATACTTTAACAATCAATTCCAAAGATGTTACAAAAGAAATGACTGGTGAAGGATTATCTAATTTAGCAAAAGGATCTTATACAGTAACAGTAACTTATAAAGGTAAAACTGGAACGTATAATTTTGATATTTTTAATGGATATATTATTGAAGCAGAAGATATTTATAATAAAGCTGATATACCTGCTAATGCTACTAATTATTTGGAAAGAGTTTCAGCTAATGGTGTTCAATTAGGTGCTATGAGATATTCTGATGGTAAAGCTGATGCTAAAAACGCTTCTGGTCAAGCATATTTAGGTGAAATAAAAAAAGGTAATTCATTTAATGTTCATTTGTATTCAGATGTGGAAAGAAAAGTTGATATTACAATGACTGCTGCAAGTTGTGTTATTTCAAAAGATGTTACTAATTGGCAACCAGTTGAAATGGCAAGTATTCAATTAAATCAAATGTTAAAAGCAAAAGCTAATGGTAAAGATGTTGTTATTACTGATGATGTAATACTTCCAGGTGGAGCAACTAAACCAAATGCTGATGGAAAATATACTTATGATCCTAATATTTGGGTAAATTGGCAATCTGTTGTTTTTGGTGAAATGAATCTTAAAAAAGGTGATAACATTATTTATGTTGAATTAACTAATGCAATTGCTTATACAGGTGAATTTACAAAATCTTCAGGTACTATTAATATTGATAAATTTGAAGTTTCATTTAAGGATTAAAATATATGAATAAAGTTGTGAAAATATTGTCCTTAACTGGACTTGGAGTCTTACTTGGTGGATTAATAGTAGGTAATGTTGTTTGTTATATCAATAGTGGTGTTATTACTAATGCTTTATGTGGTAATGGTGTCTCATTTGAAGGAGAAGAAGTTGAAAAAGCATCAGCTTTAGGTGATGAATTATGTAAAGAAATGGGAAAAGAAGGTATTGTTTTATTAAAAAATGGAACATTATCTACTTCTTCAAAAAAATCTTTACCATTAGATGAATCAGTAACTAAAGTTAATTTATTTGGTTATGCTGCGACTGATAATGGTTTCTTACTTAAAGGTATTGGTAGTGGCTCTTCTACTATTAATCCTGATAAACAAGTTACTTTATTACAAGCATTTAAAAACGCTAATATAGAATATAATACTGAAATTATTGATGCATATAATGCTAAAAACTGGGGCTCAAGAACTACTAAATCTTATGAATTAAAAGAAGCTAGTAGAGGTTTCTATACTGATAAAATGTTATCTAATGCTAAAGCTTTTTCTGATACTGCTATTATTGTTTTAAGTAGAATTGGTGGAGAAAACATGGGGGAAATTCCTACTAAGCAAACATTAATAACTGAAAATGGAACTGAAACAGATGGATCTAGAACATATCAAGATACTACAAAATATGAAGATGAATTAATAAAAATGGCTCATGAAAATTTCAAAAATGTCATTGTTATTGTTAATACTTGTAATACAATGCATTTAGGAATTGTTGATACAAATAATGTTGATTCAGCTATTTATGTTGGTTTAACTGGTCAATCAGCCGCTACAGCAATACCAGAAATCTTATGGGGAAAAGCTTCTCCATCTGGAAGAGTAACTGATACATATTCTTATGAACCAGATACTGCACCTTCTTACGCTAATAGAATTAAAAATGGTGCTCACATTCAATATGTTGAAGACATTTATATTGGCTATAAATGGTATGAAACTGCTGATAAAGAAGGATATTGGAAGAATGTAAATAATAATTATGGTTCTGGATACGATGGAGTAGTTCAATATCCATTTGGATATGGTTTATCATATACATCATTTGAATGGGAAATTGAATCTAAACCAAATATAGATTTTATTAGTAAATATACAACATTTGAATACGCAATTAATGTTACTAATACTGGTTCAGTTAAAGGTAGAGATGTTGTTGAAATATATGTTGACCCTCCTTATAAAAAAGGTGGAATTGAAAAATCAAGTTCTAATTTAGTAGCGTTTGCTAAAACTGCTAATCTTGAACCAGGACAAACTCAAAAATTAAATATTTCATTTAATGCTTATGATTTTGCTTCGTATGATGCTTATGATAAAAATAAAAATGAATTTAAAGGTTATGAACTTGATGAAGGTGAATATGAAGTAAAATTCATGACTGATGCTCATAACTTAAAAGAAATGAAAAATAATACCTTAAAGTATAAAGTTGATGCTGGTGGTATTACTTATAGAATGGATCCAAAAACAAAGCAATTTGTTAAAAACAGAATGACTGGTGAAAATGCTTATGCAGAAACTCCAATTGATGGAAGTACTGTTGGAGCAGAAAAACAATATCTTTCTAGAAATGATTTTGTCACTACTTTCCCTAAAGAACATGCTAAAACACCTAGTAATAATGGTAATGGATCAAATTTTGTTAATGATGTTTATGATACAACTGCAATGCCAACATTGAGTGTTGACAGTGGCTTGAGAATTGTTACAAAAGAAGATGGAACATCTGCGTCATTAGCTGATTTAAAAGGTAATGGTACTAAATTAGTAGCAAATGAAGAATTAATTGCAGATTTAAGTAATTATAAAAGTGCTACTTGGGAAAAATTGTTAAATCAAATGACTGCTGATGAATTATGTAGATTGGTTGAAGATGGTGGATTCTCTACTCAAGCTATTGAATCTATTGGTAAGCCTAAAGCTTTAGATACTGATGGCCCAGCAGGATTTAACGCTAATGTATTATCTGTTGGTGGTGATGCTAAAGCAAAATGGACAGCTTATCCAAGTGAAACATTAATAGGTTCAACATGGAGTAGTGAAATAGCTTATAGAATGGGTTTATCTATGGGTGTAGAAGCTCAAGCTACTGGCATGTCAGGATGGTATGCTCCTGGAGTTAATTTACATAGATCACCATATACTGCTAGAAATTATGAATATTATTCTGAAGATGGATTTATCAGTGGTAAATTAGCAGCTGAAGTTATTAGAGGTGCTAAAATTAATGGATTATATTGTTATTTAAAACATTTTGTATTATCTGAACCAGGACCAAATCCAGGTGGATTAAATACATGGTGTACAGAACAAAACTTAAGAGAAAATTATTTAAAACCATTTGAAATTGCTGTTAAAGAAGGTGGTGCTAATGCAATTATGTCTGCATTCAATAGAGTTGGTGGCACATGGGCTGGAGCATCTTATCCATGCTTAACACAAATCTTAAGAACTGAATGGGGCTTTAGAGGTAGTGTTATTACAGATTATTCTTCTGGTGGTGGAAGAGGTGGAATGAATCCTGAACAAGGTGTAAAAGCAGGAAATGATTTCTGGCTTAATCCTAATGAAGGCAATAATGGTGCTAAACTTAATAGAGAAGATCCGACAATGGTTACTTGTGCAAGAATGGCTGCTAAAAATGTTATCTTCACTTATGTTGATACGTATCAATATGCTAAAACACATGATGCTGGTGATGATCCAAGATATAGTGTAGAAGTAGGAGTTAGAAATGTTGAATCTGTCTTTGCTTGGTGGATTCCAACCTTGATGGGTATTGATATTTTTGCTGTTTTAGCAATAGGCTTAGGAGCATTCTTTATTTTAAAACCTAAAAAATTATCTACTTCTAATGGTGTTGATTTTGATTCAGTAGATGTGATTTCTGAAGATGAATTACTTGATGATAAAGCAAATGAAAGAAAAATAGAAGCTCAACAAAAGAAAAGAAAAAAATTAGAAGAAGAAATTGAATCATTAAAGAAAACATTAAAAGAAAAAGAAGAAGAATTAAATAATTTAAAATAAATAGCTGTTGCAATGACTAAAAATAGTCATTGCAATTTGCACATTAAAAATGGAGAAAAAAATGAAATATAAAAATAAAAAAAATTATCTTAAACCAATAATAATAATTACAAAAGTTTTAATTGAAGATATTGTTCTTGCATCAAAAATTGATAATAACCCATTAGATATTTTTGATGGAGTAGATGAAGAATTATAGGAGAATAAACATGAAAAAAAGTATTTTACCTTTATTATTATTATCTTTTGTTCTTGGTTTAAGTGGAACAAATAATGCTAATAATCACTTATCAGAGACTACAACTGATTTATTTACAAATAAAACAAATATTAGTATTAGAAAATTAGATGAAAATACAACTAATAACAATGAAATATCATATTCAAAAATGTATACTCAATACGCTAAAAAGGATAATAAATATTATTTAAGATTTGCTACTGCTATTAAAGGTGATGTTAAATCAATTAATTTTGTTCGTGAAATTGATGGTTTACCAAACAAAGATAAAGAATGTACAACTTTATATAAAGGAATATCTGCTAACAACAAAACTTTATATTATGATGGAACAAATGCTATTGAAGAAGCTAGTGATTTAACTAATGATTATTATTGGGCATGTTATACAATTCAATTTAAAGATGATACATATTTAAATAAAGATATTACATTATCAATGTATGTTAATGGTGATAAAACATCTGTTGCAGATAAAACAACAACATTAAAATTTGAAACACAAATTGGTGTAGTATCAAAATTTGAAGTAACTAAAAATTTAGACTATACATATTTAGTTGGCGAAGACGCAAATCTTAATGATATAGTATTCTCGACAATTGACTTAAATGGAAACAAAGTTGAAGATATTGATCACGATAAAATAAGATTCTATGAAAACGATCAAGAAGTTGACACTAAAAACTTATTATACACAGATGAAGGAAGTCATACATTAACTGCTAAATATGAAGAATATTCTACTGATTTCACATTTACAGTTGCTAAAAATATATTTGAAGTAGAAGCTGAAAATATTTATAACAAAGACTTATCTCCAAAAGAAAAGAATGTAAATTATGTTGAAAGAATAAACTACAAAGATGGAACCTCGTTAAAACCAATGATTTATAGAGCAAAACAAGATGGCGATACAAATTATGCTCTTTATAATAAAATTGATGCTAGAAATTCTTCTGGTCAAGCATATTTGGGTGAAGCACAAAAAAATAATGTTTTAAGAGTTCATATTTACTCTGGTGTAGAAAGAGTTGTTAAAGCTTATATGACTGCATCAAGTGCTGCTATTGAAAAAGATACCGCATCTTGGGTTCCAATTAAAATGTTTGATATGGAATTAGCAGAAACTATTGAATCATATGGTAATGGAGAAAAATTAACTTTTGATAATGTAACTATTAAAGGTGGAGAAATTGATGCAAATGCTTCAAAAAATGAAAAATTATTACTTTTTGCTACTTATTCTAGAGTATGTGTTGGAGAATTTGCTTTAAAGAAAGGCGATAATACTCTTGATATAAAAATTTTATCAACTAAACAAAATGATAAATCAATTACCCATAATAATGGTTCAATTAATATTGATAAATTTGATTTTGTTGATGCTGGTATGAGAGTAGAAGCTGAAAATATAGCTAATAAAGGTGAAAGAGTAGCTAATTCTTCTAACTATTGTGAAAGAGTAAATGCATCAGGTAATCAATTAGGAAAAATGTTATTTTCAAATGGTAAAGCAGATGCTAAATTTGCATCAGGACAAGGTTATTTAGGCGAAATTAAAGCAAACAATTCTATGATTATTCACTTTTGGTCTGAAATTGATAGGAAAGTTGCAATTAATATGACTGCTGCAAGTGGTGTTATTAAAGTTGATAGTGACAAATCATGGCAACCATTCGAAACTGCTGATATTCAATTAAATAAAATATTTAGAGCAACAGCGAATGGTAATTCAATTACAATCACTGATGATGTAGTTCTTCCTGGTAAAGCTACACCATTTAACGAAGATGGCACTAGAACTTATGATCCATTAATTTGGGCTAATTGGCAAACAGTTGAATTTGGGGAAATGGAACTTAAAAAAGGTGATAATATAATTTACATTGAATTAACTAATGCAATTACATTTACTGGTAATATAACAAAAGACTCAGGAACAATAAATATTGATAAATTTGATATTAAATATTTAGATTAGGTCATTTATAAAACATGGTTATTTGTTTAATAATCATGTTTTTTATTCATTTTATAATTTTTCATGACAAAATAAATAAATTTCAACTTTCGCAGAATCTAAAGACAAAAAAATAAGAAAAGCACGAAAATTAGGAATAATTTCCTTTTTTTCGTAAGCTTACACTAGAATTTATATTTCTAGTAGTTTTTTTTATTAGAAAAGCGTTTTCATTGATGAAGTTTAGACTTGTAAAATTATAGTTCTGCTTTATAATATAAAATATGCGAGGAAAAAGTATGAAATTAAAAACAATATTTAAAATACTAAGTACTTCTTGCATAGTAGCTTTGATGGGACTATCTCTTACTTCATGTGGTGAAGAAAAAGCAAGTTCAAATGCTGCTATAAGTAGTACAACAAGTTCAAATGCTGCTATAAGTAGTACAACAAATTCAAGTAGCTCAAGTAGCTCAAGTAGTTCAGCAAGTACAAATAAGGAAATTATTAGTATTGCTGATGCAATTAAGCTTTGTACAAGCGAAACAGCAACTAAAGAAAGATATTATATTCACGGTACAATAAAATCAATTGCAAGCTATCAATATGGCCAAATGACTATTGAAGATAGTACAGGAAGCATTGAGGTTTATGGTACATATAGTGCTGATGGTGAAAAGCGTTATAGTGAATTAGAGGATAAGCCTGTTGTTGGTGATGAGGTTACATTATATGCAACATTAAATTTATTCAATGATAAAGCTCAAATAAAAAGCGGCTGGATTGTTGAAATAACTCATCATTCTACAGAAATAGATGATTCACAATATGAACAAATGACTGTTTTAGCTGCAAGAAGCGCAGAAAGTGGTAAACTTATAAAAACAACAGGAGTTGTTGCAGCTATAACATATGCTAATGGTCTTTCTCCTAATGGGATTTATTTAGTAGATAATACTAATTCAATTTATGTTTATAGTGCTGAGATTGCTAATCTAGTTAAAGTTGGTAATACTATTACTATATTAGGTGAAAAAACATATTATATTTTGGAAAAAGAACAAGCAAATGCGGCAAAGTTTGGCTATGAAGGCTGTTGTCAGCTACAAAATGCTAAATTAGTTTCAAATGATAATGGCTCAACTGATTATGATAAATCATGGATTATAGAAAAGTCAGTTAAGGAAATTTATGAAACACCTATAACAACAAACATTACAACAACTATTTTTAAAACTACAGCATTAATTAAAAAAGTTCCCGGAACAAGCTTTGTAAATTATTATATAAATGATTTAGATGGCTCAACAGGTAATTATGTTTATACACAAGCAAACGGTAAGGATTTTGCTTGGATGGATAAATACGATGGTAAGGTATGTGAGGTATATTTATCTGCATTAAATGCTAAATCTACATCATCTGGTTGTAGATGGCGTTTTGTTCCTATTTCAATTAATGATGAGGAATTTGTTTATCCAGCAGAAAAAGTTCCTACATTTGTAATGGATTATTATGCTAAAGGTCAAATGTTTAGTGAATATACAGGAGATCCAGTACTATCTCTTATAAATAGTGTTTCTTCAGATATTTTAAAGTTTGATAATGCTAAAATAACTTACACTTCAAGTAATGAGGATATCTTCTATATTTCACAAGAAAATAATGATACGGTATTACATGCTACTAAGCATGTTGGCTATGCTGATATTACTATTAAGGTAACTTATAATGGTAATGAGACTACATTTGTTGAAAGAGTTGAATATAAGGAACCAGCAGATGTTCATAGTATTAGTGTAAACGAAGCAATTGCTACAGCATCTAATACAAAAGTTAATGTAAAAGGAGTTATTGCTGCTTCATTAGTTAATAAGGTAGGATTTTATTTAGTTGATGAAACTGGTGGAATTGCTGTAACAACAACTAGTGCTGAAATGGAGAAGCTTTCATTAGGACAAGAAATAGTAATTTCTGGGACAAAAGTTACTTCAGTTGGTGGTAAAGATGGCCAAACAGCTATTTTAGATGCAGAGGTATTAGTTAATTATTATGGAAAGCAAGATTATTCTACAGCTTCATTTATCACTGATAAGACATTAGCAGATCTTCCTATTGGTGAGGATAGTAAATCTGATGCAAAGGCTACAGAAAACATTTATACATTAACGGGACAGCTTTTATTTGAGGGTGATAATTTTTCATCTAAGCTATATGTTGTAGCAGGTGATGTAAAGTTATTGATGTATACATCAAGTGCTAAGCAATATGATTGGCTGCAAGCCTATGCTAATCAAACAGTTAAAATGGATTTGGCATTGTGTAATTGGAATGGTCAAAATGTTAAGGGATCAATCCTTGCAATCTATGATTCACAAACAAATACAAAACTTTTTAATAGCTTAAATTTTAATTACTAATTAAGTAAAATTGCTGTAAAGAAATAATATTTGATTATTAATTTCTTACAGCTTTTTATTTTAAATAAAAGAGCCTAATCAAAAGATTTTATGCTCAATTTTTTGGATTCTGTAAAATCTTATGGGGGTTGTAAAGTTTAAATAATGTAAAATTATATGGAGTGACTAGAAAGAACAACTACAAATACTTTTAAAAGAAAATGATTCATTATCAGAGATATCAAAAGAAATGAATTTATCTAGACAAACTTTGTATAGAGAAATATTAAGAAATTCATTTACAATATCTTGTGATAAATTTGGTATAAGATTATCTTGTATTAATTATTTAAAATGTTATAAAGAAAAAAATCTTATAGGCTAGAATGCTCAAATAACTGTGTTAAGTATCAGGCTGGTAGACAATCTTGTTAAAAAAATATCCATTTGTTTGCAATAATTGTAGGAAGAAAAAATGTTGTAATTTTCTTCATTGTTATTATGATGCTGAAACTGCTTCTGATTCGTATCATCAAAGAATTAAGGATGCAAATGCTACTCCAAAAACCGATGAATATACAATCAAAAAAATTGATAGTGTCGTTTCATCATTGGTAAAAAAAGGACAATCAATTGAAGCTATATTAATGAATCATCCTGAATTAAATGTCTCAGCTTTAACAATAAGAAAATGGATTAAAAATAATTTATTTGATTGTAGCTTTTCTGAATTAAGAATGACTGGTAGAAGAGTACCACAAAAGTATAATTATTCTTCAAAACCAAATCATATAAAGCTATCAGAAGCTAAAATAGGCTATAAATACAACGATTTTCGCTTATTTAAATCTCTTTTCATCCAAATTGTTTAATAATTCATTTAGATTCAGTTATTGGGACTATGGATGGTGTTAATTCTGTTTTAACAATTCATATTGTTGAATATAAATTTCAGTTTGGTATTTTGTTAAATTCTAAAAGGCCTGATGAAGTTTGTCAAAAGCTTAATGAATTGCTTGTTAAATTAAAAACACTTGAAGATTCTTCTATAAGTACTGTATATTCAACATTTATAGAATGCTGGTTAACTGACAATGGTGTTGAATTTGATAAAATTCTATCTTTAATTGAAACACATAAAAATTTAAATATTTTCTTTTGTCATCCGTACTCATCATTTGAAAAAGGTGCTTGTGAGAGAAACCATGTTTTAGTTAGATATATTTATTACCAAGGTTGGTCATTCGATAATCTAAATCAACATGATATTAATGTTCTTTTTTCTAATATCGATTCTTATCCAAGAAAATCTCTAAACAAAAAAACTCCTTACCAATGTGTATTAGAATATTCACGTTTAGGTAAAGAGTTTTTAGATCTTATTAATATATTTAATGTTAACGCCGATGATGTTAATTTATCACCATCGCTATTAAAGAAAATTAAGAAATAAGCACAAAATTTTCTTAATTATATTTATTCTCGAAGAAGTTTTCACGTTTATTTTTGTTTCAATTAGTTAAAAAAATACATTTTTAACTAATATTTTTGTCGTGTCCTTCTTCACTTAAATAATAGTAAATTTTAATTCAATTTTCAAATAATAACATCTTTTTTTATGCTAAATAACTTACAATTGCTTATTTTCATCTTGTTTTTATTTATTATTATCAATACAACTTATTTTGTTGCATTTAATTATTTAATTAACCAATGTTTTTAACATAATGAAAAAGATCTATATCATAAGATATAAACCTTCATTTTATATTTGAATTAATTTAGATTCTGCGAAAGTTCCGAGAGCCGTTTTTATATATTTTTATAATTTTTCATGACAAAATAAATAAATAAATGTAAAATAAAAATATGAAATTTAATATTTGTTTTGAAAGTAAATATAAAGGAATGTTTAAAGATGTCCTTAAAATAAAAATAAAAAAATTGCTTAACATGATATTTTTGGGCTTGGTATTTTTATGTATTGGCATTTATATTTTATTTTTAAGATTTTATGAACCTAATTTATGGTATCAAAATATTTTAGGATATTTGTTTGTTATATTAGGATTATTATTTATTATTTTTTCACCTTTTGGTTTTTTATTTAAAAAATATAATAAAGGTTTTATGGATAAAATTAATATTGAATTTTATAAAAAAGATAATGAATGGTTTTATCATCTTAGGGGAACAAAAAATAATTCTTCTTATGAAGAAGAATATAAAATTAATTTAGTTGAAATAAAAAAAGATATTTGTATATTTTCTTCTTTAAATGGAAACGAATTCTTTATTCCATTAAAAGAATTAAATGAAGAAAATGTTAATGATTTATATCTTATGAAAAATGAAATATTAAAATTAAGAATAAAAAAATAGTTTTAAGAGGTATTTTATGAAGCAAATTTTAAGAGTTTTAAATAGATTGATATTGGTTCTTCCAGCTTTAGTTTTACAATGCTTTTGGTATTATATAATATTTGTTTTTGCGTCAAGATTTTCATTTTATTTAACTTTTGCTACCAATATTATTTCTTTTTTAATAGTGTTATTTATTGTTAATCATCGAGGAGAACCTAATTATAGAATAATATGGTTAATAATTATTTTGTCATTACCAGTTATTGGATGTTGGTTATATATTTTATTTGGTAATAGAAGAAGTAGTAAAGGAATAGATAAATTAATTAGAAATAATGAAAAATATAATAAAGTTTTATCTTTGACAGATGAAAAAATAGAAACTGAATTAAAAAATGATAATAATAGATTTGCTCAAACAATGATTGAATTATCTAATGAAAGTAATTTTCCTATTTATAAATGTAATGAAACTAAATTTTATTCTTTAGGTGAAGAAATGTTTAAAGATATTTTAGAAGAATTAAATGACGCTAAAGAATTTATTTATATTGAATATTTTATTGTTGAAAAAGGATTATTTTTTGATTCAATTTATAATATTTTAAAACAAAAAGTTAATGAAGGCGTTAAAGTATATTTCATGTTTGATGATTTTGGTAGTATTTTAACATTTTCAAATCATACATTAATAGAAATGGAAAATAATGGAATTAATTGTTGTATATTTAATCCTACTATTACTATTAAGGCTGCTATTAATAATCGTGATCATCGAAAAATGGTAATTATTGATAATAAGGTTTGTTTTTCTGGTGGAATAAATTTAGCAGATGAATATATTAATCATGTTGTAAAATTTGGTCATTGGAAAGATATAGGATTTAAAATTGTTGGAGCAGGAGTAGATAATTATTCAAAAATGTTTGTTGAATTATGGAATTGTTATTCTAAAAATAAAATTGTTAATAATTTAGAAGTTAATTATTTAAAAGATGATAATCATGGTTATTTATTATCTTATTATGATTCACCTCATAATGAAGTTGCCTATAGTAATAATTTATATGTGGATTTAATGTCACAAGCCCAAAAATATATTTGGATATATACTCCATATTTAATTCCTAGTGAAGAAATTATTAATTCATTAATAATGGCTAGTAAAAGAGGGGTAGATGTTAGATTAATTTTACCTGGTGTTCCAGATAAAAAAATTGTGTATAGAATTAGCAAAAGTTATTTTAAAATATTAATAGATAATGGAGTTAAAATTTATTTATATACGGCAGGTTTTGTTCATGCAAAAGCATTATTAATAGATGATGATATATGTACAATTGGAACAGTAAATTTAGATTCAAGAAGCTTATTTTTACATTTTGAAAATAATACTTTATTTTATAAAAATAATGTTAGTTTATTGTTAAAAGATGATTTTAATAATTATTTTAATAAATGTAAATTAGTAAAAATTGAAGAAATTAAAACTAGCTTTTTTTATAATTTAATTAATAATATATTAAGATTAATAGCCCCTTTATGTTAAAAAATAATATATAACTAATAATATTTTTACAATTTATATATAATATTATTGTTTAAATTTTGATAAAATATGCGTTTACTTGACTTTTAATTTTAAAATTAATAAACTTTGCATTGTAGGGAAAGTTTATTTTTTATGGATACAAAGGTTACTAAAGAAAAGAAAACTAAAGAGAAAAAAGAAAAAAGCCCTATGGTAAAAAAAAGTATTTTTATCATAACTTGTTCATGTGTTGCAGTTGGCTCTGCTGCTATTGGTGGAGTTGGAACATATTTTATTTATGGTCTTTTTAAGCCAGAAATGTCTTATGAAGTTGATTTTGTTGATTATAAAAAACTTGAACAAAGACTTAATTCTGGTAAAGATTTTAAAGTTGAATTTAAAGATGATCAATATAATATTATTAATGCAGCATTATTAAAATTTGGTGAAAAGAAACAAAGTTTAATTATGTCAAATGCTACAGTTGATAATTTTTCTGGTAGTCAACATGTTAAAGCAATTACTTTTTATGATAATTTATCAGATTCTAATAAAAGACAAGCATTTAATCAAAATGTTTCTTTTACTGATGAATCTGCAATTATTAAAATTAATACTGCTTTTAGATTTTATGATAATGGAGATGAAAAAATATCTTCTTATGAAAAAAATCTTCCAAAAGATTGGAAAAAAGATATAAAAATTGATAGAGAATATACATATGATGAATATATTCAAGAATATGGAAAATTAAATCGTGGAATCTACGTAGTTAATAATGATGAACATTATTTAGGAGATGGATTGAATATTGATGGTAATATTATTACTGGAGGATGTATTTATCAAATATCTAAAAAAAGTATTAAAAATTTAACTCTTAAAGATCTTGATAATAATCAAACAGAAATAAAAGTAGAATTATATTCTAAATATGCATGTACTTATTATTCTCGCCAAATTAAGAAGAATGGTACTTTAACTAAAAAACCTAAATTTGAAGAAACAATAAGTGCTAGTTTTATTGTCGATAATAATTTAAATTTGATTTCTTCAACTGCTAGTGAAAATTACACTGTTAATAAAGGTATTGATGTTACATGTAATGCTACTTTTTATAATAGATTTTTTTCTAGTGATGAACAATTAGTAGTAGAAAATGAAAATATTAAAATTCCTGCTATGGGAGAGCAATTTGCTATTTCTATGGATGAAAAAGGAAATATAAATAAAGATGGAGGTAAAATAGAATGAAAAAACCTGCTATATACGGAATTATAGGTGCTTGTGCTTTTTCTGGTGCAAGTGGTTGGACTTATTATAAACTTTATACACAAGATGGTAAATTTAATACATCATCTTCATTTGATATTGATGATGAAGAGGAAGAAGATTCACCTAGTACAAAACTTTTAAATAATTTAATGAAATCATCTATTGAAGCTGAATCAATGAATATTAAATTAGATTCTCTTGGTGGTAAAGATTTAAGTGTTAATTTTAAAGGTGCACTTGATTATGATGGAATGGCTATGGTTCAACAAGATTTTTCTTCTCTTGCTGGAAGTGGTTTATTATCAGTTGAATATGGTTCATTAAAAGAAAGTTTATCTTTTACTTATGATGGATCAAATAAAATTTATGTTTCTTTTGATAATGCTTATGTTTCTATTGAAATGGGAACAATTAGTTCTATATTTGATTTAATGCCTTTATTTGGTATTGAAATACCTAGTTTTGATTTATCTGGACAATTAGAAAATGCAACATCGATTTTAGAATCTTTAAAAGAAGAAGAATTAGAAGATGGATATTTATTTAGAGTTAATTTACCTTCTATTGGCACAATTAATTTAAAATCCAATAAAGATTTCTTATTAACTAATATTTATACTCCTAATAAATTAAATATTAATGGTCAATTAATTAGTATTGACGCTAAAGTTAAACAATCTGTTAATGAAAGTTTATTACCAGATGTTGATACTTCAAATTATGTAAGTATTGATAAATATATTAACGCTACTAAAAAATTAATTGAAGAACAAAAATTTTCTTTAGATTATAAATTAAATTTAGTTGATAATGATAAAAATATTAATTTAAATGGTAATCTTACATCTAATTTTAAAAATAAGAATTTTAAAGAAGGTATGTATAGTTTTTCAATTAATAATGATTATACCTCTATTAAATCATTATTTGATGGTAAAGATATTTATTTAGATGTTAATAATTATACTAAAACCAAATTAAAAGATACTACTTTAGAAAAATTAATTTTCTTAGCTAGTAAAAAATTAAATAATATTGATCAACAAATTGTTATTGATAAATTAAATTCTTTATTAAATGGCAGTGCTATTGAAGAAATATTAAAAGGTAATTATTCTAGTTGGAGAAAAATTTTAACTAGTGGAGAAGTTACTGAAGATTATATTAAAACAACTATTTCATGTTCTAGCTTAAATTTAGGTAATGGTAATGTTGATTTAATTATTAAATGTGATAAGAATTTATCTATTGAATTAAATAATATTGAATTTGATAATAAATCATTAAATATTGAACTTAATTTAAATGATTTTAATGGTTTTGATGAAGTATTTGAAAATAAATCTTCATTTAATGATTTAGAACCTGCTGTTGATTTATTAACTAGTGTAGCATCATTAGTTGATACTAAAAAAATTGGTTTAAAATATGATGTTAAATTAGAACAAGATAATCAAACTCATTTATTTAATGGTGATATGTTTGCTGATTTATCTAATGTTGATTTTAATGATTTAAATTCATTTAATAATGGATTATATAGTGTTAATTTAAATACAACATTTAATGATGTTAATCAATGTGTTAATGCAAATTATTATAATGGAACCACTTTTGCTTCTTATAATGATTTAATTAATTTATCATTAAAAACAAATACTATAAAAACTTTAATGGATTATTTAAATAAAACTACTCCTAGTAATGAACAAAAACCAGTTTCTTCAATTAGTGAAACTATAAGTGATATATTATTAAAATTAAATATTGATTATAATTCTTTATTAGATGAATTAAAACATGGCAATTTATCTTCTTTAGAAAAATATTTATCAATTAAAACAAATGATGATGGTTCGTTATCTTTATTATTAAATTTAGATAATTCTTTAGTTGATATAAAAATTAATTCAAAAGATAATACATTTGAAAAAATAGATATTATTAATTTAAAAATTAATCAATCAACAATTTCATTCTCATTATCTTTTGTTGATTATGAAAATAAAATGATTGATGAAAATAAATATTATCAAGTAGATAATTTATTAAAATCTGGTTTAGAATTAACTAATGTTAGACAAGGTAATATTTCAATTTCTTCTTCATTTACTGGAGAAAAAGAATTTGCTTTAGATGGAAATATTCAATTTGATGTTGAAACTGGAGATGTTTATGGTAATGTTGATTTAACTGCTCAAACTGCTTTAGATGTTAATCCATATACTCACCATGTATATTTTGATAGAGTACCTCAAGATAATGATTCATTATTACTTGCTAAATATTATGGTAATGATAATTCATCTAATCCAATGAGAATTAACATGCAACAAAAGAATATAAGTGCAATATTTGATTTATTTAATGATTTACCAGAAGATCATACAATTCAAAAATTAATGAATTATATTGAAAATACAGCTTCATTACCAATCTTAAATTACACATCTATTGATGGAATATTAAATATTGCTAATGGAATTAAAAAATTTGAAACAACAGATACATCAATTACTTTACAATTAGATAAATCATTATTAAATATGGATAATGACTTAAATGTTATTATTGGTTTAGAAAATGGTAATATTAAATCAGTTATCCTAAAAGATTTATTTATTTCTTCTTCAACAGGTGATATTATTCTTACAATTAACGATTTTGATGCTAATAAAATTAATGATAGATTATCAATTACTGAACCTATTGAACAAGAAAGATATTTTGATTTTAATAGTTTACCTTTATTATTAAAATTGGGTATTAATACTTCTAATGATAAAACATATTATATGAAAGGTACATTTAAAATAGATATACCTCCTATTGCTGAATTTATTCAAAAAGATATAAATTATAATGTCACATTTAAAATAGATATTTTAGATAATGGTAAAGTTAATGGTTATATTTCATTTGAAACTAGTGAATATAAAGAAAAAAATACTTCATATAGAAAAATAAATTATTATATTGATGAATTTGACGATGCATATATTCAAAGAACTACTTATGGTAGAGAAGGCGCATTATCAATCTTTGGTGGTGGTACATTATTTATGTATACCGATGTATTTAAAATCACTCAACAAGAAATGATGGATAATATGATTTATTATTTATTAAAATATACATTTAATATTTCTAATACAATTTATGATCAATTAGATGTATTTAATAAATCTGTTAAGAGTGATAAAAAAGATGATGAAGCAGAAGTAAGAAATTTTGTGTATGAAAATATTTTTAAAGATATAAATTATACAGAAAAAGACAATGGTGGAATTTTCTTTGCTACTATAGACTTAAATAGTATTTGTAATTTGGAAAATGCTACTTCTGGATTCATTTCTCAAAAAGAAATTAATGTTGAGATTGAACATAATATTGTAATTGAGAATAATAAAGAAGTAAGTAAATTGTCTAGATTACATATTTATGGTAAACCAATTAATGCTCAATTAGGTAAATTAAATTTAGGTGAAGTATTAATTGATTTGGATGTTTCATGTATTTATGGTGAATTTAATAACGCTGAATATGTTGACTTTATGAATTTTTATAATAATGATGAAAGTATAACAAAAAAAGGTTATTACTATTATGTTAAAGATCAATCACAAATAAATTCATTTAAAGAAAGAATTTAATAAAATATTTATTTTAATTTATGATTATAAAAAGCTCCTATAAATTATTTTTAAAATAATTAAAGAGCTTTTTTATATGTAATTAAAGTAAAGACTTTTAATTTAATAATAGAGATACTTAGTTGTTAATTATAGTTTGTATAAAAAATAATAAAGAGTAAAATATATTGATATTTAATTAATGTCTAAAATTGTTATGATGAATTATAATATTAAATATTTAAGCAAAAAATCTTATATTATTTATACTTTATCTAAGATTGTAAAATATATTTATTTTATTTTAAGTCTTTATTTAAATCTGCATTAGATATTTTTTTTGTTGATATGTTTATTATAAACTCAAAACTTTTATTTGCTTTTATTTTATTATATGTTGATTGAAAAGAAACAAAGTGCTATTATATAAATACAAGGGGGATAATTTATGGATAAATTAGAAATTGTAAGATTTGTAGATAATGAGTTTGAACTAGATGTGAGAGCTGATAAAGAAAACGATACTGTTTGGTTAACTCAAGAGCAAATTGCTAAACTTTTTGGAAAAGCGAGATCAACAATAACTGAGCATATAAACAATATTTTTAATGATAAAGAATTAGATGAAAATACTTCTGTCGGTTTTTCCGACGAAAGCGTGAGTCATAGACCTTCAAAGTATTATAACCTTGATGTTATTTTATCTGTTGGATATCGAGTTAATTCTAAAAGAGGTATTGCTTTTAGAAAATGGGCAAATAAGGTACTTAAAAATTATCTTATACAAGGCTATGCAATTAATGAAAAAAGAATTGCTACTCTAAATAAAACTATTGAATTGCAAAATAAAATGCTTTCTTCATCATTAAATATAGATGAAAACTCATTAATAAATGTTATTAATGAATATACAAAAGCTCTTGATTTGCTTGATGATTATGATCATCAATGTGTTATAAAGCCTAATGGTAGAAAAACTATTTATAGATTAGATTATAATGAATGTAGAAAAATAATTGATTCAATGAAATTTGCTGAAACTTCATCGGTGTTTGGTGTTGAAAAAGAAAATGGTAAATTAAATGGTATTTTAGTTGCTATATATCAAGATGTATTTGGGCAAGAAGTATATCCTTCTTTAGAAGAAAAAGCTGCACATTTATTGTATTTTTTAGTAAAAGATCATCCGTTTGTTGATGGATGTAAAAGGATTGCTGCAACATTATTTCTAGAATTTTTAAATAAAAATAATGCTTTAGTTAAAGATGGAAAAGTTACTATTTCAAATGATGCTTTAGTGGCAATTACTATTTTAACAGCAGAATCAAAACCTGAAGAAATGGATGTAGTAATTAAGTTGATTATGAACTTTTTAATTGGAGATAAATAATATGAAAAAAACAATAGGTGAAAAAATTAAAGAAATTAGAATACAAAATAATCTTACAATGGATGAACTTGCTAAAGAATTAGGGTATTCATCACGTTCAACAATTAAAAAAATAGAAAGTGGTATCAATGATATTAGTTATGAAAAACTCCTATTACTTTTAAAAAAATATAAAATTAGTATGGACGAATTTGTTGAAAATGATAATGAATTATCTTTAAAATGCCCTAGTAAAGATAGTAATATTTTCATTTCTTTTAGTGCTAGAAATATTGGAAATTGTTATGATGTTGCTCATTACAAAATGAATGATAAAGATAGATACATAGCTTTTAAAGATTTAGCGTACCATTCTTGTAGTAAATGTAGTTATGAATGTCTCTCAAAAAAATGCAAATATAGAGATGATGATATTTATAATTTAATTGATGCTTCTATTAAATTTAAAAATATTATTTTATTAGTTCCAATGTATTGTTCTAATCCATCATCTATGTATTTTGTATTTAATGAAAGAATGCAAGATTACTTTAATGAAAACAAAGATAAATGGAATACTTTTATTGATAAAATAAAAATTTTTGCTATTTTTGAAAGTGAAGAAGAAACACCATTATTTATTCCAACATTATTACAATTAATTAATGGTAATAAAGATAAATTATTAAAAATTGAAATAAATAAGTATAAATTAAAAATAACCGATAAAATAATAGATAATAAAATCTTATTAAAAGAAATTGATGACTTTTTGATTTAAAATTATTATATAAAAAAGTTAATTATGTACTTTTTTTTGGAATTAATTACATATTATTTATTGTGATAATATGCAAATAAAAGAACTATTAAATTATTTGAAGTTTAATTCTAACGATACTAGAGTTATTTCTAGTGTAGTAACATCAACTGAAGATGTTTGTGATAATTGTGTTTTATTATTGACTAAAGGTCATAATATTGATCCAGTTTATTTACTTAATGAGAAAATTAAAAATAAATGTTTAGCAATTATTAGTGATACTAAAGTTGAAGGTGTTTATTATTTAGCTAATCTAAAATGTAAAGTGTTTGATATTTTAGATTATTTTTATTTTAAACATGAACATAATTTTAAAATTATTGGTATTACTGGAACTGAAGGTAAATCTTCTTTGAGTAAGATAATTTATAATGGTTTAAAAAATATTAATAAGAATGTGTTATTAATTACTAATGAACCAAGTGAAAAAGATATGTTTTTATCTTCTTTAACTACTCCTGATAGCAAACAGATAATTGAAGCAATGTTAATTTGTCAAAAAGAAAATAAAAATTATCTGATTATGGAAGTATCTTGTATTGCGTTAAGTGAAAAAAGAATTGATGAAAAGATTTTTGATTATATTTTCTTAACTAATTTAGAAAGTGATCACTTAGATTATTATTCTAATTTATATCAATATCATTTATCTAAAATAGATTTCTTAAAACATAATACTAAAGGTGTTAAATTTATGTTTAATGATACTTTTAATAAATATCCTAATATGTTTAATCAAGTAACTAATTTAATTGTTTTAGATAAAGAACAAATTAAATTAAAAAGATCATCATTAAATCATCAAGTATTTTCATATAAAAATAATGAATATTATTCTCATTTAATTTTTAAACAAAATAGATATAATTTAGTTTTTTTAATTGAATTTTTAGAATATATTAATGCTTATAATTTGCAATATGTAATTAAAAAAATTAAAAGAGTTAAAGGTAGGTTAGATTTAATTCATTCTCGACCTTATATTATGATTGATTATGCTCATTCTTCTGGTAGTGTTGATAATGTTTTAAATGAATTAAATTCTTTTAAACAAAATAGATTAATTATTGTTATTGGAGCAGGTGGTAATAGAGATAAAATTAAAAGAAGTGAATATGGTAAATCATGTTTAAAATATGGTGATTTAATTTATATTTGTAATGATAATCCTAGAAATGAAGATCCTTTAAGTATTGCTAAAATGATAAAGATAAATGATGATAAAAGATTTATTATTGAATTAAATAGAAAAAAAGCTATTGAAAAAGCTATTAAAGAAGCAAGTGTTGATGATATAGTAATTATTCTTGGTAGAGGTAATGAAAATTATCAAATTATTAATGATAAAAAAATATATTTAAATGATTATGAGGTTTGTGAACATGTTTTATCAGATCAATAATTATTTACAATGTATTATAATTTTTATTTTATCATTTGTTTTATCATGTATTTTTACTAAATTATTAATTTATATTCAAAATAAAAATAAAGTATATATTTATCAAAGAGAAGAAGTTGATAAATTACATTATTCTAAAGAACATACTCCTTCTATGGGAGGAATTAGTATTTTCTTTAGTTCATTGATATCTTTATTATTAGTTAATTATAAATTTATTTATGATAAAAAAATATTAGCAATTATATTAACTTTTTTTGCTTTCTTTATCATTGGTTTAATTGATGATTTATTAAAAGTAATTTATAAAAATTATAAAGGTATGAGTGGATATATAAGATTATTTTTTGAAATTTTATTTTCCATGATTTTATTGTTTGTTTTAGGGTATTCTTTTAAAGATTTTCAATATGTTAATTTCTTTAATATTAAATTATATTTAGGTTTATTTGCTGTATTTGTTGCTTGCTTTATAATGGTAGGTTCTAGTAACGCGATGAATTTATCTGATGGTTTAGATGGATTAGCTACTATTTTATATATAATTAGTTTAATGCCATTTATTATATATGCATTTAAAAATAATGATTTATATATTGGTTTATATTTATTAGCGACATTCTCAAGTTGTATTGGCTTTATTATTTTTAATATGAAACCAGCAAAAATATTTATGGGTGATTGTGGATCTTTATATTTAGGTTCAATCTTAGGTGGAGTTAGTATATATTTTCATTTAGAATATATTTTATTAATTTGTGGTATTGTTTTAATTGTTGAAACATTAAGCGTTATTATTCAAGTAATATATTATAAAATAACGAAAAAAAGAATATTTTTAATGGCTCCATTACATCATCATTTTGAAATGAAAGGACTTAGTGAAGAATTTGTAGTCCTATTATTTATGGTAATAGGATATATATTTTCTTTTATAAGCGTGTTATTAATTATATGAAAGTATTAATTATTGGATATGGTAAAACTGGTAAGTCATTAAAAAAATATTTCGATAAATATCAAAATGAAGTATTTATTTATGATAAAAATGTAATTAATGAAAAAAATTATTGTTCTTATAATTATTTAAAAGATAAATTGCCACTTTTTGATTTAGGAATTAAATCACCTGGTATAAGTGGTATTGATGAAGAATATATGTTAATTAAATCATTATGTAAAGAAATATATTCAGATTTAGATTATGCATTTATGAAATTAAATAAGTGTCATGTTATAGGAATAACCGGCAGTAATGGTAAAACATCTTTTGCTACTTATTTATATCATTTTTTATCAATGAAATATAGAACATTTTTAGCAGGTAATATTGGTAAACCATTAATTGATTATGTTGATGAAATAATTGATAATGATTATGTAATATTAGAATTATCTTCTTTTCAAATTAGAGATAGTAAATTAATTAAATTAGATACTTTATTTTATACTTCATTAAGTCCAAATCATTTAAATGTATATATTGATGTAAATCATTATTATGCAGATAAAAAAAGAGCGTTATTTTTTATAAAGAATAATGAAATATATTTTATAAATAATTTAGATAACATTATTGGAATTAAAGATAATCAATTTGAAATAAAAATAGATTTTATTAAAGAAATAAAAAAATATTTACAAGGAGAATATTCATGTAAATATGCAAATATTGCAATGAATTATTGTTTAAATAAAGGTTTTAGTAAAGAAGAATTATTAAATAGATTAATAACACTTAAACCAGTGAATTATCGTTTAAATAAAGTTTTTGAAAATAAACAATTTATTTTTATTAACGATTCAAAATCTACTACTAGTAATTCTAGTAAATATTGTTTTGAAACATTTTCTGATCGACCAAGAATATTAATTTTGGGTGGTAAACATAAATCAAATAAATTTAATATTAAAATCAATGATAATGATTTAGTTTTAATTTATGGAATAGATAAAAATATAATTAATAATGAAATCAATGGTTTATTATTTAATAATTTAGAAGAAATAATGAAATATATCAAAAAATTAAAAAATAATTATTATGTTTTATTTTCTCCAGGTTGTGATTCTCATGATCAATATAAATCATTTATAGATCGTGGAAATCATTTTAATGAACTAATTAACATATATTTTAAATATGAATAAATTAAAAAGATATCAATTTGTTGCATTATTAATTACTTTATGTTTTATTATTTTTTCTATATATTTAGTTTATGATGCATCTAGTGTTTGGGCTAAATATAAATATGATGATAGTTATTTTTATTTAAAAAGGCAATTTATTTATGCTTGTATTGCAATTGTATGTTTATTTATAGGAAAGAAAATAAATTTATATAAAATAAAAAAATATAATTTATATTTCTTGTTATTTTGTTATGTTTTATTAATTTTAGTTTTAATTCCTGGAATTGGTATTACTAAAGGTGGATCTTCTTCATGGCTAGGATTTTCTTTTTTATCATTTCAACCAAGTGAATTATATAAATTAGCGTTAATTATTTTTGTTAGTAATTATTTAAGTAATAATTTTTACGAAAGTAATAAATTTAAAACAATTATTCCAATTCTTATTTCATTAATAATTGGAGGAATATTAATAATGTTACAACCTGATTTTGGTACTTTAGTAGTTATAGGTGGGTCAATTATTGTAATGTTATTTTTATCTAAATTAAGTTTAACTTATTTTATTTTTGGAGGAATATTTGTAAGTTTATTATTAGTTTTAATGGTGATTATTGAACCTTATAGAATGCAAAGGATTATTTCTTTTATTGATCCATTTGCCGATCCATTAGGTTCTGGATTTCAAATTATTCAATCAATGTTTGCTCTTGGGCCTGGTGGCTTAATTGGTGAAGGAATAAATGCTTCAATTCAAAAATATTATTATTTACCTGAACCTCAAACAGATTTTATTTTTGCTATTGCCGTTGAAGAATTTGGTTTAATTGGTGGAATAATCATTATTTTAATGTATTTTTTATTATTTTATTATTTATATAAAATTGCTACTTTAAAAAATGATCAATTTAATTATTTATTATCTATTGGTTTATTATCTTTAATTGTAATTCAAGTGATTATTAATTTAGGAGTAGTAACTGGATTATTTCCTGTAACAGGTATTACTTTACCATTTCTTAGTTATGGAGGATCATCATTAATCATGTTATCTTTTTCAGTAGGTTTAATAATTGGTGAATGATATGAAAATATTAATTGTTTGTTCTTCGTCTGGAGGCCATATTTATCCTGGATTAAGTTTTGGAAAATATTTAGTTAAATGTGGAGAAGAAGTTTCTTATTTAGGAATTAAAAATCAAATAGAAGAAAAAATTATTTTAAATAATTTAATTTTAATTGATATTGATAATTCATTTAAAAAAAGTCTAAAAAATCCTTTTAAAACTATAAAAGGAATAAAAAGAATTAATCAAATAATTTTAGATTATGATGTAATTATTGGTTTTGGTGGATTTATTACTTTTTTAGTTAGCAGATGTAAAAATATTAATAAAAAATTATTTTATTTGCATGAAGCTAATTATGATATAGGTGATTCTAATAAATTATCTTTAAAAAACGCTAAAGGTATATTTACTTCATATAAAGATATTAATCATAAAAAAGCATATTTTGTTGGTAATCCAGTTGTTGATAATTTAAATATTATTAATAAAAGAAAATATATTAGTTTTGTTTTTGGTTCATTAGGTTCAAAAACTTTACTTGATAAAACTAGTATTTATTTATTAAATCAAAATGATAATAATGAATATTTATTAGTGACTAGTGATAAATATTTTTATGAATTTGATAAATTATTAAAAAATAAAATTAATGTTAAAGTTATACCTTATATAGATAGAAATTATTTATATTCTAATACTAAATTAATTTTTTGCCGAGGTGGAGCCTCCACCTTAAGTGAAATTATTAATGTTAATGTTAATTGTGTATGTATTCCTTCTCCTTATGTTAAACATAATCATCAATATCATAATGCTCTATATTATTTTAAATATCATTGTTTAACTTTAGTAGAAGAAAAAGAATATAATGAAGATAAAATTAAAGAATGTTTAGTTTATTATCAAACTAAATTTAAAGATATGGAATTAGTTAATCAAAAAAATTTTAAAGTAGATAATGTTTGTTTGAAAATGTATTTAAAAATAAAAAATGATTATAATAAAAAATAATTTTGATATTAAAAAGATATCTTATATTCATGTTGGGGGAGTAGTTAAACAATATATAGAATTTGATGATTATCATGCTTTAAAAAATATAGATAAATTTATTTCTCTTGGTAATACTTCAAAAATATTATTTTGTTTTGATTATTCAACTAATGTATTTATTAAATATGTAAAAAAGAAAATATATTTTTTTAAAGATAAATTTTTTGTTTATTCTGGTATATCTTTATTAAAATTAAATGAAATATTAATGAAGAAAAATATTACTGGTTTTGAAAAATTATCAACTATTCCAGGTTTATTAGGTGGATCAATAGTTAATAATGCTTCTTTTTTAGATCAATGTATTAGTGATTTATTAATAAAAATTTTAGTTTATGAAAATAAAAAAATATATTTTATAAATAAAAAAGATTTAGATATTACATATAGAAATACTAATTTAAAAAGAAATAATTTTTTGATTATAGGTGCGTATTTTTATCTTAAATATGATTTACCTGAAAATATTTTGAAAAGATATAATTTAGCAAAAGAATATAGAATTTTACATCAAGAAAATAAGTTATCTTTAGGTTCAACTTTTAAAAATGGTAAAAATTATAAAATAGGACAAATATTAGACAAATTATCCTATAAAGGTTTTTCTTTATCTAAAAATTGTTATGTAAGTAATAAACATGCTAACTTCATAATTATAGAAAAAGGAGCAAATTATAAAGAAATTTATTATTTAATTAATTTTCTTAAAAATGTATTGTATAATTATCTACAAGAAGATGTTTATTTAGAAATACAGGTGATTTTTAAAGATGGAAGAAGCTCTACAAACTGAAGATTATGATTTTGAAAAATTAGTAAAAAGCAAAAATAAACGTACTTTAATTTATTCCTTTATTCGTTTAGGAATTGTATTTTTAGTTTGTTTAATTATTGGTATTTATTTATTATCTCCACTTTCTTCCGTTTCTTTAATGGAATTAACTGGTAATATTTATTTAAATAATAATGATATTTATTCTTTAATAAATGTTAATAATCCAAATAAGACTTCTTTATTTACTTTAAATAAAAATAAATGTGAAGAAACTTTTAATAATTATCCTTTTATTAAAGAAAGTAAAGTTACTTTAACTCCATTTTCTTTTAAAGTTGATATTATTGAAAATGCACCTACTGCAAAATATGAAGACACTTATTATTCTTCATGTGGAGAAATTCTTGATAATAAATATTTTATTAATGAATCATTAATTGATTATGTTAATAGATCAAAAGATAATATATCAACATTTATTAATGAACCAAATAATAATAAATATTTACCTGATTTTATGTATATTATTTGCAATATTAATAAAGAAAAATATTCAATAGAATATTTAGAATCGTCTAATAATGAAAAAACTTTTATTCTTTATTATAAACAAGATGGAAATTCTCCTTATTTTCGTGTAAACTTGTATTATAATGATGAAATTAGTTTGTCTACTTATGTCAGAAATTTAATCTTTAATAAAAATTTATCTTCTCAATTAAATAAATTAATTGAAGATAAAGAAAGTGAACAAGTTGAATATTTAGATAAAGTAATTAATTATTATTCATTTGATTTCAAATTTAATAAATCAAATGATGGACAAATAAAATTAAGTATTTCTATTTGAGGTATATTTTATGGAAAAGAATGATTGTTATATTGGTTTAGAACTTGGATCTTCTTCTATTAAATTAGTAGCAGGCTTCGTTTTAAATGATCAAATAAATATTTTAAATACAATTGAAGAAGAATGTTCTGGCATGGAAAATGGTTTAATTGTTGATCAAGATCAAATAATTAAAACTATTAAAAGTGTTATAAGCAATGCTTCTAAAAGTTTAAATCTTAATATTGATGAAGTATGTTTATGTTTACCACCTTATTCATTATTATGTTTAGCAGATATTGGTTCAACTAATACAATAGGTGGCGATGATATTATTAAAAGAATTGATATTTCTAATATCTTAACTGCAATGAAAAAAAGATCATTAGCAGATAATGATTTAAAAATTGTTGATATTGTTCCTGATGTCTATATGCTTGATAATAATGATAGATATGCAATAGCACCTATTGGTAAAACTAGTAAAGTATTATCTTTACATGCTTCAATTTACGCGATGAGTGAAAAAGTTATTAATCAATTTGTAGGTTGTGTAAAAAAAGCTAATGTTAATGTTAAATATACTGTAATTGCTCCTTATGCTGCTAGTTTATATTTATCCACTAATAAAGTAATACCTAATTCTTATATTCTTGTTGATATAGGTCATTCATTAACTACCGTTGCTCAAATTAGTCATGAAACAAATGTTATTAATTCTACAATTATTAAATTTGGTGGTCATGATATTACTAAAGCTATTGCTGAAAGATTTAATATTTCTTTTGATGAAGCAGAAGAATTAAAACAAAATTATGGAATTGATCATGATATGAATTTTAATACTTATATTCTTAATGATATTAAATTAAATGATTTAGCAGATGTAATTACTAAAAAATTAGATGTTTTAATTGAACAAGTTGATAAAACTATTAAAGAATTTTGCACTAATAATGAACAATATCCAGTTGTTTTAACAGGTGGCACATCTAATCTTAATAATATTAAAAATTATATGTCAGATGCTTTAGATCTTGATGTAGTTGATTATCCATTATTAACTATTGGAGCAAGAAAATTTGAATTAATAAATACATTAGGTTTAATTAAATATTGGGCAATTCAACCAGTAATAAATGAAGATGAAGTTGTTACTACAACTGTAAGTAGAGTAAATCAAAAACCAACTAGAGGTTATAAATTTGATGAAGAATTATAAGGAGAAAATTTATGGAAGAATTTAATTTAGATGCTTTTGAATCTTATGCAAAAATTGTTGTTGTTGGCTGTGGTGGCGGAGGAAGTAACGCAGTTAATCAAATGGTTGAAGAACAAATGCGTGGTGTTTCATTTTGGGTATGCAACACTGATGCACAAGCATTAGCAACAAGTAAAGCTGAGCATAGATTAGTATTAGGTAGAGATGTTACTAATGGTTTAGGAGCAGGTGGAGATCCAAGTGTTGGTCAAGCTGCTGCTGAATCTTCTATTGATGATTTATATGAAATATTACAAGGCGCAAATATGGTCTTTATTGCTGCTGGTATGGGTGGAGGTACTGGTACTGGTGCTGCTCCTATTGTAGCGCAAGTAGCTAAAGATTTAGGTGCTTTAACTATTGCTATTGTTACTAGACCATTTTCTTTTGAAGGTGAAAAAAGAAGAAAAAATGCTATTGAAGGCATTAATAAATTAAAAGAAAATGTTGATGCAATTATTATTGTTTCAAATGATAAATTAATGATGATGAATGGTACTAGACCTATTAGTGAAGCTTTTGCTGAATCTGATCGAGTACTTGCTCAATCAGTTAAAACAATTACTGATTTAATTGTAGTACCTGGTGTTATTAATCTTGATTTTGCTGATGTAAGAAGTACATTAAAAGATAAAGGTTTAGCTTTAATTGGATTTGGTTCAGGTACTGGTCCTAAAAAAGCTAATGATGCAGCATCTTCAGCTCTTTTATCTCCATTATTAGAAGCTTCTATTCATGGTGCTCATTCAATTATTGCTAATGTTACATGCGGAAATAATGTTTCTCTTGATGAAGTTAAAGAAGCAATCGATTATGTTACTTCAGCAGCTGGAAATAATCCAAACATTATCTTTGGTGTTCAAGCTAATCCAGAATTAAATGATCAAATGTTAATTTCTATTGTAGCGACAGAATTTGATAATGATTTTGATCCATTTAGTGAAAATGCTACTCCAGTAGTAACTCCTGTTACTCCTTTAAAAGAAGAACAAGTAGAAGAAGATGAAGGTGAAGAAGAATCTATCCTTCCTTCATTCTTAAATGGAAATGATTAAATATAATTAAAATGCGACATGTTTCGCATTTTTTATTTGCTTTAATTTATATAGGTGAAAGAATGGATATCTATATAGATTTAAGTTTAATTAATTATTTTTTAAATAGTATTATATCTTTATTTTTGATTAAAAATTTATCGTTAAAAAATATAAAATTTTATTATTTTATTATTTTAAGTGTTATTAATTGTTTACAATTAACTTTTATTTATCAAAATTTTTATATATGTTTAACTTTATATTTATTGTTAAATTTATTAATTTTTATTAAATTATTCAAAAAAGAATGTGTTTTATATTTGATTTTATATTTATTATTTTCTTATATAAGTCAATTTTTAATAATGTTCAGTTTTAATGGTTTAGTTTATTATAAAGGTATATTTATTATTAGTAAAAGTGTTCAAGCATTAAGTTTATTATGTTATCCAATAATTTTAATTATAATTTTTATTATTTCTATTTTTGTTGATAAATTATATCGTTTTAGAAATTATAAAGAAAAAGTATTTTTAATTATTAATGATAAAAAATATGTTTTTAATGGTTATATGGATTCAGGTAATACTTTAATGCATGATAATACTCCTGTTATATTTATTAATAAAAATATGAATTTTAATTTTGATGAAGAAATATTTGTTAATACTTTAACTGGTAATAATGTATTAAAAGGTAAAAAATGTCTTATTTCTATTAATGGTAAATCTTCTTATACTTATGCTTATTTATGTTCAAGTAATGAAAATGATTTTAATGGTTGTGAATGTTTATTAAATATTTATTTAACATGATAATTCGACAAATTTTTTTAATGAATTTATGTATCTTATTAATGAGGTACATTTATGAAAAATTTATTTAAATTAATAAGAAGTTTATTTTTAAAAGGTAATAATGTTCATTATATTAATGGATCAGAAAATCTCGCCCCTCCTTTAAGTAAAGAGGAAGAAGATTATTATATTGATTTATATCAAAAAGGTGATATAAGAGGTAGAAATAAATTAATTGAACATAATTTAAGATTAGTTGTTTATGTTGCTAAAAGATATGAAACTAATTTAACAAATTTAGAAGATTTAATTTCTATTGGAACTATTGGTTTAGTTAAAGCTATTAATACTTTTAAATTAGAAAAAAATATTAAATTAGCTACTTATGCTTCTAGATGTATAGAAAATGAAATTTTAATGTATTTAAGAAAGAAATCAAAAATGAAAGGTGAAGTCAGCTTAGACGAACCATTAAAATGTGATTATGATGGTAATGAACTTTTATTAGTGGATATTTTATCTCAATCAGAAAATGAAGTGTTAGATAATTTGTTTACTAAAGAAGAATATTCTAAATTACATGAAGCTATTGATGAATTAAGACCAAGAGAAAAAGAAATTTTATCTTTAAGATTTGGTTTAAATGGTTATGAAGAATTAACTCAAAAAGAAACAGCTGAGAAACTTGGAATATCTCAATCTTATATTTCTCGATTAGAAAAAAGAATAATTAAAAAATTAAAAAATAATTTAAAAGAAAATCTTAAAGTTTAAAAATTAAGATTTTAGGTCAAAATAAACTCGGTGATATATATGGCTAAATATAAAGTTGAAATCTCGGGTTTAAATACTAATTTATTAAATTCTTTACCTAATCAAAAAACTATTGATTTAATTAAAGTATATAAAGAAACTAATTCTAAAAGAATTAAAAATGAAATAATACAAGGCAATTTTAAACTTGTTTTATCAGTGGTTAATAAATTTCAAAAAAGAACTGATGATTTAGATGATTTATTTCAAATTGGAGTTATTGGTTTAATTAAAGCAATTGATAATTTTTCTCTTGAACATGAAGTAAGATTTTCTACATATGCAGTTCCTATGATTGAAGGAGAAATAAGAAGATATCTTAGAGATAATTCTTTATTAAGAGTTTCTCGACAAATTAAAGATTTATCTTATCAAGTATTAAAAGAAAAAGAAATTAATGTTAATGAATATGGTCATATTCCTTCAGTAGAAGAATTAGCTAATAAATTTAATGTTGAACAAAAGAAAATTATTGAAGCTTTAGATGCGAATATGCCTATATCAAGTTTAACAGAAACTTTACATGGTGATGATGAAGATTTAACTTTAATAGAAATTGTCCCAGATATTGATAATTCAAATGAAAAAACATTAACTAAAATATCTTTATATCAAGGATTAGATAAATTACCTAAATTAGAAAAAGAAATCATTATAAAAAGATATTATGAAGATAAATCACAAGTTGAAATTGCAAAATTATATAATATTTCGCAAGCTCAAGTATCTCGACTTGAAAAAAATGCGATAAATTTTTTAAGGAAATTTGTATGAAAAATATAATAATTAAAAATAATGATAATCCACCTAAAGTAGTAATCATTAATCAAATAGAAGATATAGATACGGCTTTAGAACAATTAAAAGAAAATATGTCTATTATTGTTAATGCTTCTAATGTTAATAAAAGAGAAGGATTAAGAATGATTGATTTTTTATCTGGATATTGTTATGCATGTAATGGTATTTATAAAAAAATTGATGAAATGATTTATAAGTTTGAAATAAAAAGATAATTTAAATAAAATACTAATATAAAATTGTTTTGTTTTAGTTTTAACATTGACATATTAACTAGTTAATATGATAATTTAAGAATGTGAAGAGGTAATTTTATGTTAGAAAGAATAAAAGAAATATATAATGAAGCCTTAGAAAAAATTAAAGGAATTGAAAATGTTGATCAACTTAATGATTTTAAAAACATTTATCTTTCAAAGAAAAGTGAATTAATGTCATTCATGTCAAAAATGAAAGAATTAAAAGGTGAAGAAAAATCTAAATTTGGTCAAAATATTAATGAAGTAAAAAATAATATACTTAAATTAATTGAAGATAAAAAGATTGAATTAGAAAAAAAGGCTCTTGATGAAAAATTAAAAAAAGAAGTAATTGATATTACTTTACCTAGTGTAGGTTTATCTAGAGGTAGTAAACATTTATTTAATTCGATTGTTGATGAAGTAAGTCAAATATTTATTGGCATGGGATATAAGATTGCTGAAGGTCCTGAAGTGGAGACTGATGAATTTAATTTTGAATTATTAAATGTCCCTAAAGGACATCCTGCTAGAGATATGCAAGATACATTCTTTATTGATGATAATCATCTTATGAGATCACAAACTTCTCCAGTTCAAGCTAGAGTTATGTTAGCTAGTAAAGGAGTTGGACCTATTAAGATTATTTCTCCTGGTAAAGTTTATCGTAGAGATGATGACGCAACTCATTCTCATCAATTTGGTCAAATTGAAGGTTTAGTAATTGATAAAAATGTTTCTTTATCTGATTTACTTGGAACATTATTATTATTTGCTAGAAGTATGTTTGGTGAAAAAAGAGAAATTAGAATGAGATCATCATATTTCCCTTTTACTGAACCATCTGTTGAAGTAGATATTTCATGTTTTGAATGTGGTGGTAAAGGTTGTTCTCTATGTAAAGGAACTGGTTGGATTGAAATATTAGGCGCTGGTATGGTTCATCCTAATGTTTTAAAAATGTGTGGATTTGATAATAAAGAATATCAAGGATTTGCTTTTGGTATTGGTATAGAAAGAGTTGCAATGCTTAAATATGGTGTTGATGATATTAGAAGATTCTATACTAATGATTTAAGATTCTTAAAGCAATTCGATAAGGAGTAATTAACATGCGTGCAAGTTTAAATTTAATAAAAAAATATGTTGATTTAGATGGTTTATCTGTTCAAGAAATAGTAGATAAATTAACTTTCTCTGGATTAGAAGTTGAAGAAGTTAGTAAAGTTGCTGACGCTACTAATTTAGTTATTGGCCAAATTGTTAGTTGTGAAAATCACCCTGATAGTGATCATTTGCATGTCTTAAAAGTTGATTTAGGTCCTAAATATGGAATTAAACAAATTGTTTGTGGCGCTCCTAATGCAAGAACTGGTTTAAAAGTTATTGTTGCTAGAGTTGGAGCTGAATTAAAAAAAGCTAAAGTAACAATCAATAGTGGAATAATTCGTGGAGTTACTTCAGAAGGTATGTGCTGCGCTTTATATGAATTAGGCGTTGATAAAAATTTCTTAAATGAAAAACAAGTTTCAGGAATTGAAGAACTTGATGAAAATGCTCCTGTTGGTGAAGAAAATGTTTTAGAATATTTAGGCTTAGATGATTATATTTTAGATATTAATGTTTTAGCTAATAGATCAGATTGTTTAGCTATTTATTCTTTAGCAAAAGAATTAGGTGCTTTATTTGATAGAAAAGTTAATATTCCTGAATATCATTTTGATAATGAACTTAATTCTAATATTAAAGTTAGTTCTTTAACTAGTGATTGTCCTCAATTTTCAGTTAAAGAAATTAATGATATTACAGTTAAAGAATCTCCAAAATGGTTAAAATCATTTTTAATTAGTTCTGGTATTCGTTCAATTAATAATATTGTTGATATTGGTAATTATGTTATGTTACTTACTGGTCAACCACTTCACATGTATGATAAAGATAAATTAACAAGTGATGAATTTATTGTAAGAAATGATGTTGAATGTGATTTTACAGCTTTAGATGATAAAACATACCAAATTAAAAATGGTGATCTTTGTGTTACTGTTGATAATAAAGTTTGTTGTTTAGGTGGTATTATGGGTAGTAAAAACTGCCAAGTTGATGAAAATACTAAAAATGTAATTGTTGAAAGTGCTAATTTCTTAGGTTCAACTATTAGAAGAACAAGTGTTAGAATTGGCTTAAGTTCTGAATCAAGTGTTCATTTTGTAAAAGGTATTGATCCATATCAAGATGAAGAAGTTTTATCTTTAGCAGCTAATTTATTAGTAGAATTAGCTGATGCAAAAATTATTTATAAAACAAATAGATATACAACTTTAGATTATTCTAAAATTGAAATCCCATGTTCATATTCATATATTAATAAAAGATTAGGTTATGAATTTAGTGTTGAACAAATGAATGATGTTTTTAGAAGATTAGATATCAAAATTAAAAATATTGATGAAGATAATTTTATTGCTTATCCTCCTCATAATAGAATTGATTTAAGATGTGACGCTAATTTATCAGAAGAAATATTTAGATTTATTGGTTTAGATACAATTAAACCTAAACTTCCTGAAATGGTAACTACTGTAGGTGGCTTATCAAGAGACCAACAATTAAAGAAAAATATTAGAGAACATTTAATATCACATTCATTTAATGAAATATTAACTTATACTTTAATTTCTCCAGAATTAAATGATAAATTTGTAGTTTTAAATAATGATGAGGCTATTAAGATTAAAAATCCAATGACAGTAGAACATTCTTTAGTTAGAAGAAGTTTAGTTGCTTCTTGCTTAGAAATAATGAATTATAATTTAGCACATCAAAATAAAGATTTAAGATTATTTGAAATTAGTGATGTTACTACTGATAAACAAACTTATCAAGAATTATGTTGTGTTTTAAATGGTAATAGAGAAGTTAGATCTTCTTTAGAAAAAACACCATTTACCTTTTATGATATTAAAGGTGTATTTGAATCTATTATGCAAATTTTAGGTTTAGATTTTAAACGTTATAAAATTGAAAGATTAGATGATTCACCTTATTATCATCCTGGAAGAAGCGCTAAAGTTATTGTTAATAAAAAAGTAGTTGCAGTCTTTGGTGAAATTCACCCTAATTATAATAAAGAATATGGTGTTTGCTATATTTTAGATATGAATTTAAGTGAATTTTTATCTTTAAGAGTTTCTCAAAAGAAAATGCAACAAATATCTCGTTTTCCATCTATTGAAAGAGATTATGCATTTGTCGTTAATAAAAATGTTTCTAGCGAACAAATTATTAATGTTATTAAAAAAGAATCTCGTGGAATTATTGAAGATATTAATATCTTTGATGTTTATGAAGGTGAATTTTTACCTGTTGGATTTAAATCTTTAGCAGTAGCTATTAAATATTCTTCATTAGATAGAACTTTAAAAGATGAAGATATTAATCCAGTTGAAGAAAAATTTATTTCTTCATTAAACAATCAATATAAAGTATATTTAAGGAGCTAATAAATGAAAGTTATTGACCAATCATTTTATGAAATAGATGAAAAAAGACTTTTTCAAAAAATTGAATTATGTGGAAGAGTTTGTTATAAATCAGAAGATAAAATAACTGAAGATTCAGCACTTAATTTTGTTAAAAAGATTTGTGTATTTAATCATGGATCAGTTCTTGAACATTATGCTTTTGTTTTAAAAATAGATAATGAATATTATGAATTATTAAAAAGAAGTGAATTATTATTTTTTGATTTTACTAATATTATTTATCCTCTTGTTTCATTTAATCTAAGAGCGTTTTTAAATTATTATAATGTTGATCATAATTTTAAAGCTTTATTACCTATAATTAATTTTTTAAGTGGTTTATATCCAGAATTATTTGATAAACCTACTAAAGAATTTAAAAATTATAATATTTCATTAATAGAAGATTTTAATAAATTAAGTTTTTTAGAAAGAGAAGTACATCAAAGAATTTCTATTAAATTAATTACTGATAGAGGAGTAACTCATGAATTAGTTAGACATAGACTTGCTTCATTTTCTCAAGAATCTACTAGATATTGTAATTATGGTAAAGATAAATTTGGTAATGAAATTACTGTTATAAAACCAGTTGATATTTCTAATGAAGCTTATGAAGTATGGTATCAAGCTATGTTAAATGCTGAAAAATCATATTTTAAAATGTTAGAATTAACTTCTTCACCTCAATTAAGTAGATCAGTATTACCTAATTCATTAAAAACTGAAATAGTGGTTACTTGTTCACTTAAAGAATGGGAATTAATATTTGAATTAAGATGTGCTCCACAAGCTCACCCAGATATTAGGTTTATTATGAATAAAGTTAAAGATTATTTTATTGAAAAGAGGTATTTAAATGAGAATATCTAAACAAGAATTATTAGCTAAAGGCCAACATTTATTTGAAGAAAATATTAATTATGATAAATCATTATATGAAAATAATCCTTTAATCGACAATATAGGTGAAATTAATGCAGAAGTTAGTACTAATTTAGTTTCAGATTTGATAATGGTTAGTATTGCTTTAAAAGGTGAAATGATTTTAAGATCAACTCGTTCGCTTAAACCAGTAAATCACGAAATTGATTTAGAAGATGAAATTGTTTATACATACAATAAAGATTTAGTAGATAATGAACAAGTTTTTTTATTAGAAGATGATGAATTAGATTTAGATAAAACAATATATTCATTAATTATTAGCTCTATCCCATTAAAAGTTATTGCTAGTGATGATAAAGAATCTTATAGTGGGGAAAATTGGGAAGTAATTACTGAAGACGAATATAACAAAAGAAAAAATAGTGAAGAAAATTCACCATTTGCTAGTTTAAAAGACTTAGATTTAGACGATTAATTATAATAAAAATTAAATGCTTAACTTGATACAATATGCGTATCAAGTTTTTTTTATGATAAAAATTAATAAAAATAGTTGCAAAAGTGGGGCGTAGTGGTATAATAAGGTTACAAATGGGAGAAAGTGGGAGCAATTATGTTTTTCTTTGGTACATTCAGACACAACCTCGATGATAAAGCAAGATGCACAATCCCTACTAGTTTCCGTGATCAACTTGGTAAAGTTGTTTATGGAACTAAAGGATTGGATAATTGTATTAATATCTATCCTGAAGAGACTTTCATGAAAATTTGTAATTCAAATTCTACTCTTAATGACTTCAATTCCGCTGAAAGACAATTTAAAAGATTGTTCTTCAGTACCTCCTTCAAATACGAAGTTGATAAAAGTGGAAGAATTACACTCACAAAAGACCATTTGTCAAGAGCAGGCATTGATAAAGAAGTAGTTATTGTTGGTAACAATGATCACATAGAAATATGGGATAAAGAAACTTTTGAAAAAGTTGATGAAATGCAAAACGATAATTATGAAGCTAATGCTCAATCAATAGCACTTAGTCATAAGGAAGAAAATTAATGTTTACGCATGTACCAGTGTTGCTTCAAGAATGTATTGAAGGTTTGAACATTAAAAGTGATGGTATCTACGTCGATTGTACATTGGGACGTGGAGGTCATTCTTCTGAAATCCTTAAAAGATTAAGTAAGGGACATCTATATTGCTTTGATCAAGATCAACAAGCAATAGATGAATCTAAAGATCGTTTAAAACTAATTTCTAATGAGTTTACAATTATTCATGCAAATTTCATGGAAATTAAAGAAAAGTTGGCTGAAGAAAATGTCTTTAAAGTCGATGGAATATTATTCGATTTAGGCGTTTCTTCGGCACAATTTGACGAAGGCGATCGTGGGTTTTCATATCGATATGATGCAAAATTAGATATGAGAATGAATAAAGATAATTCTTTATCTGCTTATGATGTTGTTAACAATTATTCTCTTAATGAATTAACAAAAATATTTAAAGAATATGGTGAAGAAAAATATTCTTACCAAATTGCTAAAAATATCATAAAAAGAAGAGAAATTAGTCCAATTCAAACCACATTTGAATTAGTAGAGATTATTAAAGAATCTTTACCAAAAAAAGCACTTTTAAATAAAGGGCATCCTGCTAAACAAGTATTTCAAGCAATAAGAATTGAAGTTAATGATGAACTTACAGTTTTAAAAAAAGGATTAAGAAGTGCGCTTGAATTACTTAATTGTCATGGAAGAGTAGTTGTAATTACTTTCAATTCTTTAGAAGATAGAATTGTAAAAAATATCTTTAAAGAATATACATTCGAAGGTGAAGGTAGCAGATTAATTCCACTTGACAAAAAAGATGTTGAATACATTTTAGTCAATAGAAAAGTTATCTTACCAAGTGAAAAAGAAATGGAAGATAATCCAAGATCAAAAAGTGCAAAATTAAGAATTATAGAAAGGAAATAGTTATGAGAAACAAGATTGAAAAAACAAATAAAACTAAATTTGATTATAAAGCAAGAATCTTAGGTGTAGTCGGTATTGCTATTTTTGCTTTAACTGTAATTATTGGTGGTAATACTTTATTAACTATTTCTAATGAAAATAAAACTTTAATTAATTTGGTTGAAACACCAACAAATAATAAAACATTTGCTAATAAAGCAAACAATACAGATTTAGAGACGGAGAATGTTGAAATAATTATTGAAGAGGAATAATTATGTCTAATAAGCTTAGAGCAATAGAAATATTGTTAGTTGATCTAATCGGCTTAATCTTTGGATTAAACGCTATCAAAATCTGCTGTAAAATTTATAGTAGTGTTTCACAAAATCATCTATATATTATTTTTATATCAATAGTAATTTGTGTAATCCTTGTAGAAGGAATAATTCTAGGAAATAAAAATAGAAGTTATGTAAAAAAGAGAAAATGAGCAGCAAAAAGTTGCTTATTTTTTTAGAAAAAATTTATTATTTATTATTTAATAATAAATACTAATTATGTTAATATTATTATAGTTATGAAAAATAAAGAAAAGAAAACACCAAAACTAAACGCTAATGAATATATTTTATCTTCTGATGCAGAAGCAATATTATATGGGTTAATATTAGTTTTAATATCACTCATAGGCTTTTTAAATTACGGCATTATTGGAGAAGCTTTAACATATATTTTTGCTTATTTATTTGGTATATTTTATATTTTTACTTATTTATTATTATTGTTTTTTGGCATCTATTTGATGGTTAAAAAAACATTTTTTAAATTACATATTGATTTAAAAATTTTAGGAGCGATCTTATTAATATTTGGTTTTTGTATTGCTGCTTCGATGGAACATAATATTACAATTAATAATTTTTTTACTTCTTATCAAAATCAAATAAATAATACTCAAAATCATATATTTTCTATGAGTTCAACAGAAGCAATTTATGCTAATCTTGGTGGAGGTATTGTTGGATATTTATTAGTTGGTTTATTAAATAGTTCGATTACTGAAACTGGTACATGTATTGTAGTTGCAGCATTTGTTTCTTTAGGCATAGTTTTATTATTTAAAGATTTGATTATTAGATTCTTTAAATTTATTATTAATTATCATAAAAAACGTAAAGAATTGAGAAAAGAAAACAATTTAAAACTTCAAGAAGAAGAAAGAAAAGCTAAACAAGAAGAAAATAATAAAATTATTGAAGAAAATAAAATTCCTTCAACAGAAGAACATGTTGATAATCGTATGACTATTGATGAATATTCCACTCCAAAAAGAGAAAAAGCTTCTTCTTTAATTAGAAGTTTAAGTGAAGACGAAAATCAAAATAATGTTGAAAATGAACCGGAAAAGAAAGAATTTCATTTTATTGAAGATAAAATTTCACCTATTACTAGAACAAATAAACCTTTAGAAAGTGAAGTTAAACCTTTTAAAAGTGAATTTGATGAAAATAATTATTCTTTACCACCAATTAGTTTATTAAAAGATCGTTTTAATGCTGATGAATCTAGTAGAAAAATTGCTTTGGCTAATGAAAGACTTGAAAAAATTAATGCTTGTTTTAATGATTTAGGAATTGGCGCTAGTGCTATATCTTATACTATTGGTCCATCAGTAACAAGATTTGATATTAAAATGAATCCTAATGTTAAAACTAATGTTTTATGTAGTATTGAAAATGATTTAGCGGTTCGTCTTGGTGGTAATAAAACTGTTAGACTTGAAACGATTGTTGAAGGCAAAGATACTTCTGGAATTGAAATTGGTAATGAAATTAGTGATGTAGTTTCTTTTAAAGAATGTATGAGAGAAGTTAATAAAAATACTAAAGATAGACTACTTTTCCCACTTGGTAAAAATATTTCAGGTGATATAATTACATGCCGACTTGATGAAATGCCTCATTTACTTGTATGTGGTACTACTGGCAGTGGTAAATCAGTTTTCGTTCATAATATTATTGTTTCTTTATTAATGAGAAATAGACCTGATCAATTAAAATTAATGTTGATTGATCCAAAAAGAGTTGAATTTACTAAATATCAAAATATTCCTCATTTATTATGTCCTATTATTAATTCTCCAGATAAAGCTAAAATTGGTTTAATGAAATTAACTGAAGAAATGGAAAGAAGATATGAATTATTTGCTTCTAAAGGTAGAGGAGCATCTAATTACAAAGAATATATGGAAATATGTGATGAAATGGGATATGAAAAAATACCATATATTGTCTTAATTTGTGATGAATTTGCTGACTTTATTGAAGGTGATAGAGAAAATGCAAAATTAATTCAAAGAATTGCTCAAATGGCTAGAGCTTGTGGTATTTATATGGTTATTGCTACTCAAAGACCTTCTGTTAAAGTTATTACTGGTGATATTAAAGCTAATATTCCTTCAAGAATTGCCTTAAGTGTTTCTACTCAAATTGATTCAAGAACTATTATTGATGAACCTGGAGCAGAAAATTTAATGGGCAAAGGTGATTTGCTTGCTAAAGTTCCTAATCATAAATCTATTATAAGAGTTCAAAGTGCATATCTTGATAATAGAGAAATATATGAAGTTTGTGAATATTGTAGAAGTCAAGCTCCAGTAAAATATGATCCTAATTTTGAAGATTTAACTCCAAAAGTAGTCACTCCTTATGAAATGGTTAATTCAGGACTTGGTGATCCATCTTTGATGTATAAAGATTTCCATAATGATGATAAATATGAAGAAATTAAAAAATTTGTAATTGCTACTGGTAAATGTTCTACTACAAAATTACAAAATACATTTGGAATTGGCTTTTCTAGAGCAGATGGTATTTTAGATACTTTAGAAAAAGATGGCATAATTAAAAGAGAGGGCAATAAAAGAGTTCTTTCTAGTGAATATCAACAACCAATAGATGATGAGGAAGAATAATGAATAATTTTGATGAAATTTTTAATGCAACACTTAATTTAGACCATACAATAGATGTGCATGTACATAAACATTATACAAATTGTTTTGCTAAACATTTTTATTTATATTGTGATAATGTAAGAATTTGTGAACTTTTTATTAAAGATAAAAGAGAAACTGGACATCATTTTCATTATGTATTGAGTGAAGTTCCAGCTTTAACTATTGGTTCTGAATATAGAATATATGATGATAGATATTTATTTTGTTATTTAGACATGAATGTTTTATTAAAAGACGAAAAAATATGTTCATTATATCATACTGATGAAGTTATGGGTGCTCATTATCATAAATTTTATACAACATTTAGATTTTTTTCACCATTAGCTAAAGATGGTTATGTTGTTTATTGTTTAGATGGTAAAGAAAATATTTTAACTTTAGAAAAAGATAGTGACACAGGTGTTTTTCATGGTCGAGTTAATGAAGATATTGCTGGCGCTACATATTATTTTTTAGTAAGAATTAATGGTAAAATTATTTCAAGTAATGATCCTTATGCAAAATGTTTAACTGATCAATCAATTAAAGGAGTTGTAGTAGATCCTAATAAAGTTAAAATTGATTTAAATGAAAATTGTTTACCTACTTTAGATAGTCCAACTGATTCAATTATTTATGAAATGTCTGTTAGAGATATGACTTCTTTTAAAAATACATCTATTCGTCATAAAGGTAAATTTTTAGGTTTAACTGAATCATCATGTAAAAGTAAAAATAATAATCCAATCGGTTTAGATTATATTAGATATTTAGGAGTAACTCATGTACAATTATTACCTATATTTGATTTTTGTACTTTATGTGATGATAATCCTTTAGAATCATATAATTGGGGTTATGATCCATTATATTATAATTCTCCTGAAGGTAGTTATTGTTCTAATCCTCACGATCCATATAGTAAAATGATTGAATTAAAGAAAATGGTTGCTTCTTTCCATAAAGCTGGTATAAGAGTAGTAATGGACGTAGTTTATAATCATGTCTTTAATATGGAAAGTTCATGTTTTGAAAAAATATGTCCTAGTTATTATTTTAGATATCGTGAAGATGGTTCTATTTCTAATGGATCATTTTGTGGTAATGAATTTAATACATCTCATCCAATGGCAAGAAAATTTATTGTTGAAAGTTGTTTATATTGGGTAAAAGAATTTGGTATTGATGGGTTTAGATTTGATTTAATGGGATTAATTGATATTGATACTATTAATGAAGTTAAAGAAAAATGTCGTTTATTAAAACCAGATTTTATTATTTATGGTGAAGGTTGGGATATGCCTACAACTTTATCTAGTGAAAAAATGACTAAAATGTATAATGCTAATAAAGTAAATGGTGTAGGTTTCTTTAATGATAGATTTAGAGATATTGTTAAAGGTAAATCTTCTGATATGGAATTAGCGGTAAAAGGTTATTTATTAGGAGATTATAATTATATTGATGGTTTTAAACATGTTTATTTAGGATCTTGTATTCCGTTAGCGTTTCCTCCTTTATTTAATAATCCTGATCAATCAATTAATTATGTAGAATGTCATGATAACGCAACATTATTTGATAAAATTAAAATTTCTAATAATTTTGAAAATGAAGAAGATTGGTTAAAAAGAATTAATTTAATTAATGCCGCGACTATTTTAAGTTTTGGTATTCCGTTTATTCATGCTGGCCAAGAAATTGGTTTATCTAAAAAAGGTATTCATAATTCATATAATGCAGGTGATAATATTAATCATTTTGATTATGATAAAATGGATGAAAGATGGAAAATGGTTGAATATTTTAAAGATTTAGTTAAAATAAGAAAAATAATACCTGTTTTTAGACTTAAAGATAAAGAAATTATTTCTAAAGTTGTTTCTTTTAAAAATTTAAATGAAGGTGGATTATTAATAAATTATGTTGGTAAAGAAACTTTACCATATAAATCTATTAGTATAATTATTAATCCAAGTAATAAAAATTTTAATTATGAATTTGAAAATTATTATACTTTAATTTTTAATGAAAATGGTTATTTAAATGAAGGTGTACATGTTAAAACATTACAAGCAAGTCCATTGTCATTTAATATTTTGATTGAAGATTAATGAGATAATTCTGCAACGCGTTTGGGATTCAGTATCTTCTAGTTATATTAAAATATAATTAGGAGGTTTATGTATGATAAATCATGTCTCATTAAACGCAATATTATGTGAAATAGAAAAAGATTCAATCTTTAGAAATGTAAAAGTGATTCGTTCTTATAAAGATCAAAATGGAATTTATTTAGAAGATATTATTCCATGTGTTATGTGGACTAAAACAAATAAAAATGTTCTTTTTAGTTTTAAAAGTGGTACTTTAGTTTCAATAGATGGTAGAATAGAAAATATAGATAATAAGTTATGTATTGTGGTAGAACAAATAACTTATTTATCAAATGGTGATTTTAATTATAGAGGTTCATAAATGAATAAATATGTTGGCATTATTATAAAAGAAGGTTCTTATTTAATTTCTCAAGCACCTTTAATTTATCATAATTATTTACATAGAAATAAAATTTCTAGTGAAAAAAGATATGAAGATTTAAGAAAAATAATTATTAAATTTAGTAGAATCATGGGTATGGAAATTATATTAACAGGTTTAAAAACATTTCCATGTGAACAATCTTTTATGTTAACGCCAAATCATCAATCATTCATGGACGCTTTAAATATGATAGAAATACTAGATCAAAAATCAACTTTTGTAGCTAAAAAAGAAGCAAAAAAATATGTTTTAATAGGTAAAGCTATTACTAGTATTGATTGTGAGTATTTAGATAGAGATAATCTTAGACAAGAAATTGAATTAATGAAAAAAATTAAAGTTTCATTAAAAGAAGATAATTTAAAATGGATTATTTTTCCTGAAGGTACTAGAAGTAAAAATATTAATCATGAAGTAAATGAATTTAAAGCAGGTTCTTTTAAAATGGCAATGTCACAAGGAGTAGATATTTATCCAGTTGCAACATGGGGAAGTTTTAGAGTGCTTGATCCACATGTTAATAATTTAAAAAAATATCCTATTTATATTCATGTTTTTGAGCCATTAAAAAAAGAATTTTATCAAAATATGACTACTCAAGAACTAGCTAATTATGTTCAAAATTTAGTCTCTAACAAATTAGTAGAATTAAGAAAAATTGATGAAGAAAATTTAAACAAATATAAGCGTTAATATGACGTTTATGTTTTTTATTATATAAAAAATTAGTTTGATAAAATTTTTAAAAAAAATTATGTATTTATAAATATAAATTTGTTATTATTTTAAGTGTAGGTGATGTTCATGAATTTATTTGAAAAACTTCCAGATAATTTCTTCTCGATTTTATCTAGTAAAAATAAAAATATATATGGTGAAGCGTTGATTACTCTTTATGATGCTTTAACCATGTATCGATCAAGAATAAGAAAAAATGATTATTTAGATTTATTAAAATCTCGTTCTGGAGATGATGTTTGTAAATTAACTTTTGACGATGAAGATGAACTTCCTTTTGAAAACCTTGAACCATCTTTAGCAAATAAAGCTAATTTTATTTTAAAAAGATTAATTGAAACAGGTTGGGTTTATATTGATTATGATGCAAAAAGTAATGTTGAATATTTATTACTTCCTTCATATTCAATTAATATGTTAAAACTTATTTATCAATTTGCTGATGATTCTTCTACTCATTATGTTTCTTATGTTCATACAACATATTCTGATTTAAAAATGGAAGATGATTTACAAGATGAATCAATGTATAGAGCGTTAGAAAATGCTTATAACAATACTTTGTCTTTAGAAATTGAAGTTACCAAATTAGATCATTCTATTAAAGTTTTTAAAAGACAACTTAATGATATGTTTGAACCTAATGAAGTATTAAAACAACATTTTGATATTTGTAGAGAAGATGTGGTTGATCCAATTTATCACCCTCTTAAAACACATGATTCAATTACTTTATATCATGGGCCTATTTCTAATATTTTAAAGAAATGGTTAAGTAATGATGCTGTTAGAGAAAAAATTGTTGAACAATGTTTAAGAGAAAATCATTCTGTAAGAAATCATCAAGAAGCTGAACAAGATGTAGTTAGAAAAATAAATAGAATTCAAGATATTTATTATCGATTATCTAATGATATTAATGAAATTGATAAATCACAAGCTGAATATGTTAAAGCTTCAGCTGAAAAAGTTATTTTCTTAAATAACCATGATAAAACAATAAAAGGTAAACTTGAAAAAATTATTTCAGTTTTAGCTAGAAATATAGCTGATCCAAATAATAAAGATTGCCCTAATATTATGAAAAATGTTGTTCAATCTATTAAATTATATCAACAAGGATATATTGATTCAGATTCAATTACTAAACCATATAAAAGACAAGCAAGAATTTTTTCTGAACCAATACCTATTGATGATTTTGGACATACATTTGATGAAAATACAATTAATGTTTTAATTGGAGAAAATTCTAAATATTCTGATGAAAACGTTATGGAATTTATGTCTAATAATTTTGGTGATAAAGAACAAATTACTGCAGAAGATGTAAAATTAAGACAAGTTGAAGATTTTATTTTCTTAATTCTTGCAAGTATTAAATCAACTTCAAGAGTGTCATTTTATGATTTAAGTAGAGAAGATAAATTAGATATATCGATTGAAAAAGATAATAAATATATCGTACCAAATTTTATATATACAAAGAAAAAGGGGGAATAAAGAATGTTTGATGAACAATATGAGCAATTAAGAAATGCTGAAAAAGAAGATTTTGCACATGTAGTTAATACTTTGATGTTAAAATCATTTATCTTAAGAGATTATTATGATAGAAATGCTAAAACGATGCGTTCAAGTAAAGAATATGCTTTTATTGATAGAAATTTTGAATTAGTATCAGATTATTTACATTATTCAGGTTGGATTGTTAGTAAAGATTCTCGTCATGGAGTTATTTCTATTTCTAATGAATATGAAGAAAATAGAATAAGAATGGATTTAATTACATCTATTATGGTTTATGGCCTTAGATATGTTTATGAAAATCAAAGACAAGATGATTCAATTTCTCAACAAGTATTTTTTACTTCAAGCGAATTAATACAAACTTTAATGAATATGCAACTTATTAAACAAGATAAAAGACCAAGTTTTGCTTCTTTAGGTTCTTGTTATCGTTTCTTAGAAGCTCATAATATTATTACTAGAATTTCTGGTGATTTTAAAGAAAGAAATTTACAATTTTATATCAACCCATCAATTTTATTTGTTATTGATAATGAAATGATTGCTTCAATTTATGATGAAATTGAACAAGTACCTGATGATATAACTGAATAGGAGGTAAATTTATGAAATTATTAAAGAAATTAAGATTAATTAACTGGCATTACTTCCTTAATTCTAAAATTGATTTTGGAACAATTAACTTTTTAACAGGTGAAAATGCGGCTGGTAAATCAACATTAATTGATGCTTTACAAGTTGTTTTGCTTGGTGATACTTCTGGAAGAACTTTTAATAAAGCTGCTAATGAAAAAGCTGGTCGTACATTAAAAGGTTATTTAAGAGGTGAAGTTGGTGATAATGAAGATGGCACTACTAAATATTTAAGAACTGGTCGTTTTACTTCTTATATTTGCCTTGAATTTTTTGATGATGTGATTAATGAACCATTTACAGTAGGTATTGTTTTTGATGTTTTTGATGATGGCAGTGAAGAACATAAATTTTTCTATTTAAATGATGGATTTTTAGAAAATGATTTCTGTCAATTAAATGTTCCAATGTCACAAAAACAATTATTAGAATATTTTACTGTTAATTATAAAAAATCAGATTTTGTATTCTGTGATTCTAATGCTCAATATCAAGCATTAATTAAAGAAAAATTTGGTAATATTAAAGATAAATATTTCTCATTATTTAAAAAAGCTGTTTCATTTATTCCAATTACAAATATTGAACAATTTATTACTGAATATGTTTGTGATGTTCCTCAAGAAATTAATATTGAATCCATGAAAGCTAATATTGCTTCTTATGAAAGATTAAAAATGGAAGCCGATGATATGGAAATTAAAATTAAATCTCTTGAAGAAATATCTCGTATTTATCAAGAAATTTTAAATAGAAAAGAAGAACAAAAATTATCAAGTTATATTTCAAAAAGGATTTCTTATCAATTTAATTTAAATAAAGTTAATGAATTACAAAAAGATATTCAAAGTAATGAAATAAGAATTGCTGAGATTGATGCTGCGCTTAGCCAAATTGATAATGAACTTGCTTCATTTAATGCTCAAAAAGAAAATTTAATTGGTTATAAAGTTTCTTCTGATTCTTATAAAATGATTGAAGATTTAAAGAAAACATATCAAACTGCTCAAGATAAAGTTAAAAATATCGAAGGTAGATTATCTACTTTACATTCTTCAATTAAAGGCTATATTTCTAATTTTGAAAGCACTGCAACTAAGATATCTATTTTAACTGAAGAATTAAAAAGATATGAATTGCCAGTTGATTTATTAGATATTTTAGATAAGTTATATGCTGATTCTTCTAAAGTTATTTCTGCATGTAAAAATTTTAAAGATCAATTAGAAAATAATGATGATTTATCTATTGAAGGTTTCTCATTATTTGCTTCTTCTATTAGTAATTTTAGATATGAATGTTCTGAATCATTTGGTGTTTTAAAGAATTATTTAGCAAATAAGATTACTTCTTACACTAATAAGAAACAACAAATAAATGGTAATTCTGGTAAATCTTATGATTACAATTTTATTCAAGTTAGAAATCAACTTCAGCATGCTCTTGAAGATCATTTTCACGAAAAAGTTGAAGTTCAAATTTATGCTGATTTAGTTGATATTAAATCAGAAAAATGGGTAAAAGCTATTGAAGGATTTATTTCAAGTCAAAAATTAAATATGTTTGTTGCAGATAAATATTATCCTGCTGCTAATAAAATTTTACCTGAAATTATGAGAAGAAATAGATATTATCGTACTGGCTTAGTCGATAGTGCTAAATTATATGATCAAAACTTTACTGCTGAAAAAGGTTCAGTAGCTGAAGAAATTGTAACAAATCATCAAGGCGCTAGAGATTATACTAATTTCTTATTAGGTAGAATTATTAAATGTGAAAATTTTGCTGAAGCTCGTGAATCTGGTCGAGGATTATGTCCAGATTGTACTGGTTATAGAAATTTTGCTTCTTTTGTTATTCCTGAAGCAAATTATACTTATTGTTTAATTGGTAGAAAAGTATCTGATGCATCAAAAAGAGATCTTGAATCTAAACTTCAATATGAAGCTAAATTAATTGATACATTAAGAACAATGGTTGATACTTTATCATTTGCAACTAGACTTGAAGTTATGTCTACTAGCGAAGTTGATAATTGTAAATCAATTATTGAAGAAGGTGCTACATTATCATTATTAAGATCTAATTTAGAACAATATAAACAAGAACTTGAAGATAGTACTTCTCAAGATGTTTATTTAACAGATTCAAAAATTGAAAAATTAAATCAAGATATTAATGATTTACAAAATGATAAAAATGAGCTTATTATGGAAAAAGGTGCTCTTCAAAACGCTATTAATAGTATTAAAGAAGAAAAAATACCTAGCCATGTTGAAACTTCAGGTAAATTACTTGAGGAAATTAAATCATTATTTGAAGATGAATGGATTACTCAAATTGGTTTACCAACATTTAATAATGAAATCGCTGAAGGTTTATCATTATCTGAAATTAGATTAAAATATGATGAAATATATGCTAAATCTCAAAACAAAATGAGATCTTTAACAAGTGCATTTAATGAATTAAGAAAAGATTATATTGTTACTTATAAATTAAGTTATGATATCACTAAAGAAGATAATGATGATTTTGAAAACGAATTAGTAACATTAAGAGATGTTAAATTACCTGAATATAGAGTAAAAATTGAAGATGCCAGACAAAAAGCAACTAAAGAATTTAGAGATGATTTTATCTTTAAATTAAAAACATCTATTGAACAAGTTAGAACACAAATTGATGAATTAAATGAAGCATTAAAAGATGCTAAATTTGGCCAAGATTCTTATGAATTTACAGTAAACCCAAATCCTCAATATTTAGATTATTATAATATGATTACTGATGAATTATTACTTCAAGCTGATTCGAGTGAAGAAGAATTTATTACTAAACATCAAGATATTATGGATAATTTATTTAGAATGATTGGTGATGGTAGTGAAGGTAAAGATAAATCAAGTATTATTGCTCAAAATGTTGAAAAATTTACTGATTATAGAACCTATTTATTATTTGATTTAAGAGTTAAAAAACCAGATAATCGTTCTTATTCATTAGCAAGAAATATTAAGAAAGCATCTGGAGGTGAAACTCAAACTCCATTCTATATTTCTATTCTTGCTTCATTCTCACAATTATATAGAGTTAAAGCAAGTAAATCATTATCTAACTGTATTAGATTAGTTGTCTTTGATGAAGCTTTCTCTAAAATGGATAGAAACAGAATTATAGAAGCTATTAAAATTTTAAGACAATTTGATCTTCAAGTTATCTTATCTGCACCACCAGAAAAGATTAATGATATTTCTAAAATTGTTGACCAAACATTGATTGTTACACGTCAAAATAATCGTTCATTTATTGATTTATATAAGATTAAAAATAACGAAGCAACTGAATAATTAGTTAAGAAGTTTGTTGTTGATTCAATAAACTTCTTTTTTATATTTTATTTATAGTATATACTATAATAAAGGAGCGGTAATCATGGGATTTGATGCTTTAAATTTTGTAATTGAATTAGCTTTATTTTTTCTTTTTGTTATTATCTTAATTGTTTTAGCAAGAAAAAATAAAATGATAACAGTTATTTTCTTTTATTTCTTTTTATCAAGCATAATGATTTATTTAAATAATTTAAAAATATTGAATAAATTGACTTTTTATGAACCTTTACCAGAAATATTAAGCTCATTTTTAACTGCTTTTTCTAGTTTATTTAGTTATTTTTATGGTTGTTTTGTATCATTAATATTAAGCTTATGTAAATTAATTAATGAAAATGTTAAACCTATAAATGATGTTATTACAAATGATTATTTTGTAATGGCAATAAATGGTATTTTATTTATTTTATTTGCAATTATATTTAGAAAAAGAACTAAAAAGAGAATTGAAAGAAGTAGATATTCTGATTAATTATGGATCAATATGAAATTAGAGTTCATCAATTAAGAAAGATGAAATTTTCTATTTATTTTAAATTATTTTTAATTATTGCTGCTTTAATTGTCGCTGGTTCATTATTTTATTATTTTTATGATCGTTCATTTTTTAAAATATCTAATTTTGAACAAGATAATATTAATAAAAAGGTTTTATTTACATATATTTATTTTTTTGGATTTAGTATTTTAATTATTGTTGTAACAATTATTTTATTAATTATTGGTAATTCAAAATATAAATCATTTTATTTAGAATGTTTATATAATGAATGTAAACTTGAAGAAATATTTTTATTAGACCACAAAACTAATATTAATAAAGAAATATCTTCATTCTTATTAAAAGCTTTTAAAATGACTTATTTAAAAGCTATAAATTCATTTTCTGATGCTTCAAGAAAATATTCTTTAGATATAATTAATATTCGATATTTTAAAGATAAAAAAAGAAGAAATGGTACACTTTTATCAATTCAATTTGATCAAGAAAAGCCAGGATTTTTACAACTTTCTCATGATGATAAATGTTATTTTAATACTTATGATAGTAGAGATGTTGTTCAATATGGAACTTCAGCAGGTTCATTATTAAAAGGATTTCATATTTTTTCAACTTATAAAGCTTTTACTTATGAAATAGAGCAAGTAAAACACGCTAAAAAGATTGTAATGTTAGAAAAATATTTTTCAACACCTTTAGATATAGTTTTTGATAATGATCATTTATATATTTTTATTTCTAATTATTCTTTAAAATTAGAAGATAATATTTTTAAAAAAATAAATAACATGCGTTTTTCTGATAAAATGGAATCAATTAAAAATTTTCATCAAATATTATTTGATGTAATAAATATGTTTGATGAACTATTCTTAAAAGTTTATACTAGTAATTGATGTTTGACAATAATAAAAAATTATGAGAATATAAAATTGTAAAAATAATTGGGGGATAAATTTATGAAATAATAAAAGAAAAATATGATTATATTTTATTTATTAATTAATGTAATTTAAAGAAAGGACTAATTATAATGAATTTTTTAAAAAACTTTTTTTTATTAATTATTACAATTTTATTTATTTCAAATTTTAATTTTTCAAATGAAAAAAATTATTTTTTATCTAATAAAATTAAAAGAGTTAATGATGCACTAACAGAAGAAAATATTGAAAATAGGAAGCAAACGACTATTAAACTTAAAAAAAACAAAATATCTAATAATGATTCTTTTGACATTTCTTATACTTATTCAAATGATATAAAAGATTTTAGTTTAAAAGATTATGGAATGGAAATAAAAGAATATAATTCATCAAATAATAGTATCAATTTGAAACTTTTGCCAAAAGAAAAAATGTCAAAAATTGAAATAAGTACAAACTTAATAGATGGCACTGAAGTTATATGTTATGCGTTTTCATATGAAATGTTTGATTATCATTATATAAGTACTACATCGGAAGATGATGCGTGGTATTTAGCATCTAAAAATTGTTATGATAATAATTTATTAACAGAAGAAGAAATATATGAAAATTATGAAAAATTTTCACGTAGAGATTTATTAGAAGATACAAATGTATTTTATAATACTAATAATTTAACTACTCAATCTTCTAATGATAATGCATTGAAACAAACAATTTATAAAGGTAAAATAATGTGGAAAACAAAAAATGGCCATAGTATTACTTTAAAAAATGCAAAAGTAAATTTGTATGATAAAGAATTAATAGGAAAACATTTTATTAAAACAACATATACTGATGAAAATGGAGAATTTGTTTTTACGTTTAATAATGCAGATGAATGGTGGCAATTTGAAAATGGTGGTTATGATCCATTTGTATGCATATATCCAGAAAGTACCACCTTTAAGGTAAGCAGAGATTGGTTTTTTTCAGGTTTAACTTATTATTATATTGCATCTAACCCAATATATAATGTTAAAACAGGTTCAACAACAACTTTTGAAGCTACTATATTATATGAAGAAAATAATTTAGCTAATAATGCTTTTTATTTATCACAAGCATTAGTTAATGCTCAAAATTTTGCTATTGACATATGTGGTATGGAGGCAAATAAAGTATTAAATGTCGCATATCCTGGAAATATTGATAAAGCTTTTTGTTACGATGTTTTCTCTGGATTTCCGAAAGATTCTTTTAACAAATGGGATACAATAATGCATGAATATGGGCATTATGTAGAGGGTGTAGTTGGAATATATGGTCCTAATCTTTTAGACATAATTTTAAATGATCCCAATCACAATTCAAGCCTTTGTAATATGAACACTCATGAAAATAAGCAATATGCATTAGAACTTACATGGTCAGAAGCTTGGGCGACGACTTTTGCATTCATAGCGCAAGATTATTATAAAACAGATGAAAGATATGGAATTGGAAAAATTGAATTTTTTGGTGATCTTATTTTAGATGATAATAATACTATAGATTTTTCTAATTATACTCCTCACCCAACTGAAAGTTGCGAATGCCAAGAAGATGCTGTAATATCATATTTATGGGATCTTTATGATTAAGATAATAAAAATTTTGGTGATAATATAGGTATTGGACACAATATTTTTTGGAAAGTATCCACAATAAAAGAAACCTATACATTAATTGATTTTATAAAAAATTTTGAAAAAAATTTTTCAAGATTTTTTGATAAAAATAATAAAATTTTAGAAAATAAATCAATTTCTCCATCTGGATTAAAACTTTTAAACTCTCCAACAAATTCGATTCCACCAACATTTATGTGGTATCCTAATGGTTGTGTTCATTTTCCTAATAATAAATTTAGTTTAGTATTTTATGATTTAATTGATGGAGAAAAATACATTATTGAAAATATTATATCAGAAAATTATAATAGTCAATCTTTCTCATATACACTTAGTTCTTATCAATGGAATCAAATTAGATTAATGTTTAACGGCAAATCAAATATAAAAGTTGCAGTTAGAGGATATCAAACATCAAATAATCTTGTTACAGGTCCATATACATCACAATATTTAGGAATTGAAATGCCAATTAAAGAAATTATTTATAATTCAAATTTAAGAATTTGTGAAGAAATTATATCAATAAATAGTGGTGACATAGCTGAATTTTATGTAAAGTATAACATTAGTAGATATAAAGTAATGCAAACATTGGGCGCATTAGACACATGTATGGATTTATTTGATCAAAATGGCAAATTAATTAAATCAAATGATGATGGTGGTTATGCATTAAATTCATTTATTTTAGAAAATTTATCGGCTAATATTAAATATAAAATTAGACTTAGTTTTTTTAATTCTACAACGCAAGGTAATTTTAAACTTTTATTAACTAATTCTTTTTATGATAAAAAATTTGATGCTGATTCAATGTCTTCATATTCAAATATATTTAATATTAATAATGAAAATTATAGTTGGTATACATATGTTGCTCAACATCATTCACATTTAGTAACATTTACTCCACCAAATAGTGGAACATATATAATTGAGACAGAAGCGCTTTTTGATAGTTATTTATATGTTATTGATCCTAGATTGGCAAGTTCACTTATTGCAAATATTGATTATAATGATGATATTTCAAGTAATAATAGAAATGCCAGAGTTACGAAAAAACTAGATGCAAATGTTTCATATTTAATAATATACACAAAATATAATCCATCAACTGAATTTACTGATCTTGATAAAGGCGACGATCTTGTATTAAAAATAAGAAAAAGTTAAGGAGATTATATGAAAAAATTTAAATTGGCATTATTGATATTATTATGTGTTTCATGCACTAAAAATGAATATTATTATAATGGTTTTAAAATTGGTGCTTGTTCATCTATATCATCAATTAAAATTGCAGTTAAAATAAAAAATCAAATAGATATAAATTCTGATATTGATATAGATTTGTATTATGGATATGAAAAAGAATATTTAGATTTACTTAATGAAAATAATTTTAAACCAATTTCGATTGCATTATATTATACAGTAGATAATTATATAGCGAATCTTGATGATTCATTTCGAAAAGATTATACTAAATGGACTAAACATGTTTTATTTAAAGAAATAAATCGTAATGAATTTTATACAGAAAAATATGAGTTTATTTTAAAAAATCAAAGATATAATTTTAATTATCACGAAAATATAACATTATCTAATGATATATTTATAAAGCAAAATTCAATAAGTTTTTACATTTCTTCAATTTGGCAAAATATTACCACGGAAGAATATCAAAGTTCTGGCGGTAATGGAGTTAGTGTTTCATATAAAAAAACAAATGAATATTTTATTTTTTCATAGATTTTAATAAATTATATATTTTTATTAGTTATTTATTAAATTTTGATTATAATTAATATGAAATAGATATAATTACATTATGTAATTATTGGAGGTAATCAATGAGTTACGATTTTAAAAATATAGAAAAGAAATGGCAAAAATATTGGGAAGATAATCAAACATTTAAAACAGATGTTTATGATTTCTCTAAGCCTAAATTTTATGCTTTAGATATGTTTCCATATCCTTCAGGAGTAGGTTTACATGCTGGGCATCCAGAAGGTTATACTGCTACTGATATTGTTTCTAGAATGAAAAGGATGCAAGGATATAATGTTTTACATCCAATGGGATATGATTCTTTCGGTTTACCAGCAGAACAATATGCAATTAAAACTAATAATCATCCTGGTAAATTTACAGAAGAAAACATTAAACATTTTACTCAACAATTAAAAGAATTAGGTTTTGATTATGATTGGTCAAAAATGATTGAAACATCTGCTCCTTCGTTTTATAAATGGACTCAATGGATATTTAAACATTTATATTTAGATGGATACGCTAAATATGTTGATATGCCTGTCAACTGGTGTGAAGAATTAGGTACAGTTTTATCTAATGATGAAGTTATTGATGGTAAATCTGAAAGAGGAGGCTACCCTGTAGTTAGAAAAAATTTAAAACAATGGGTTATTGATCAAGCTAGTTTTGGTGATGCTTTACTTGAAGGTTTAAATAGAATTGATTGGCCAGAATCTACTAAAGAAATGCAAAGAAATTGGATTGGAAGAAGTGAAGGTGCTTTAGTTGATTTTAAAGTAGCTAATACTGAAGAAAAATTTACAGTCTTTACAACTAGATGTGATACTTTATTTGGAGTTACTTATTGTGTTTTATCTCCTGAACATCCATTAATTAAAAAAATTACTACTAAAGAACATCTTGAAGAAATAAATAAATATATTTTAGAAGCAAGTAAAAAATCTGAATTAGAAAGAACTTCTTTATCAAAAGAAAAAACTGGTTGTTTTTTAGGTAGTTACGCTATAAACCCAGTTAATAATAAATTAATTCCTATATTTATTTCTGACTATGTTTTATCAACTTATGGTACAGGAGCAATTATGGCTGTTCCTGCTCATGATGATAGAGATTATGCATTTGCTAAAAAATTTAATTTAGAAATTATTCAAGTATTACAAGGTGGAGATATTTCTCAAGAAGCTTATACTCAAGATGGAATACATATTAATTCTGGTTTCTTAGATGGTTTAAATAAAAAAGACGCTATTGAAAAAATGCTTAATTATTTAAAAGAAAATCATATTGGTGAAAAGAAAGTTAATTTTAAATTCCGTGAATGGATATTTGCTAGACAAAGATATTGGGGAGAGCCAGTACCAGTAGTTCATTTAGATAATGGAACTATTCATGTTCTTGATGATGATGAATTACCACTTGTATTGCCTATTCTTGATGATTATAAAGGTAAAAATGGTAAAGCTCCTTTAGAAAACGCAACAGAATGGGTTAATTATAATCATAATGGTTTACATGGTAAAAGAGAAACATCTACTATGCCAGGATCAGCTGGCTCAAGTTGGTATTTCTTAAGATATGTTGATCCACATAATGATAAAGTTTTAGCAGATAAAAAATTATTAGATCATTGGTTACCAGTTGATTTATATATTGGTGGACCTGAACATGCTGTAGGTCATTTAATTTATTCTCGTATATGGACTAAATATTTACATAGTATTGGTATCTTAGAAGCAGATGAACCTTTTAAAAAACTTGTTCATCAAGGAATGATTTTAGGCACAAATGGTATTAAAATGGGTAAAAGATTCCCTGAATATGTAATTAATCCAAGTGATATTGTTGATAAATATGGTGCAGATACTCTTAGATTGTATGAAATGTTTATGGGACCACTTGAAGCAAGTAAACCATGGTCAAATCAAGGTGTAGAAGGTGCTCATAAGTTTATAGAAAGAGTTTATAGAATATTAATTGAAACTCCTACAATTGTTAATGAAGATACTCCTGAACTTGATTATATTTATCATCAAACTGTTAAAAAAGTAACAGAAGATTATGAAAATTTAGCATTTAATACTGCTATATCACAAATGATGGTCTTTATTAATGAAGTTTATAAAGTAAAGAAAATTTCTAAAGAATATGCAGAAGGATTTATCAAAATGATAAGTTGTATTACTCCTCATATTGGTGAAGAAATGTGGTCTTTAATTGGTCATGATAACACTATTGCGTATGAAAAATGGCCTACTTATGATGAAAATAAACTTGTATTAAATGAAATTGAAATAGCAATACAAATATGTGGTAAAACTAGAGGTACAATTAAAGTTAATGTTGATGCTAATGAAAAAGAAATAGAAGATATTGCTTTAAATGCTGATTTTGTTAAAACTAGAATTGCTGGAAAAGAAATTAAAAAGATTATTGTTATTAAAAATAAAATAGTTAATATTGTTGCTATTTAATGACAAAATTCGCTAAATAATTTTTCTATAATTAAATTATGATACAAATAGAAATTATAGAAAAAGATACTGAACAAGATTTAGTTAATGATGTTAATTATTTTTTAGAACAATTAGAAAACCATTTATTTGTTGATATTAAATATTCTACAAATATGATACATTTTAATCATGAAATTATCAAAAATTATACTGCTTTAATTATTTATAAAGTAGAATAATATTATAAATATAGGAAGTACTTAGAATGAAAAAAAGAATTATTTTATGTTTATCATTTTTACTTGTTGGGTGTAATAATTCTAACATTCAACAATCAATAATTAGTAACGATCAATCATTTACTAATGATTTAGCTTCATTATTTGATTTTAATGATGAAAATGTTATTTATAATGAAAATTTTCCTTTTAATTTAAAATGTTATCAAACTAATTCTAGTGAAAAAAATGGTTATTATGTTGTTACAGTAGAAATAAGTTATAAAAAAGTTAAAATTGACCATGTAAAAATTATAACTATTCCTTCTTCAATTAAATTAGAAAATAAACCAAAAGCAATTAGTAACGTTGGTTATGATAATAATAATTATATTTTAGATAATTATGTTGATGTTAATAATTTTATATTTAAAGGTTTTAGAATATCATATTTAACTGATAAAAAAGAAGATGGAATTAAAATATCATTTAAAGGTCAAACTGAAAATGAAAAAATAAATCAATTATTTTATGTTTCAAATAGTGATTTTCAAAATGAAAGTGATATATCTTGATATTAATTTTTTATTTTTATAAAATAAACATGGGAGTGAGATTATGGCAGAATTTGTTTACATTCAAAATTACGCAAAAAGAGGAAATTTAGCAATTTCCACAAATGTATTTGATGAAATTATTTCTATTGCAATTAATAAAATTAAAGGCGTTAAACTTAAAAGTTCTGATAAGTTTATTTTTTCATTACGTAAACCTACTCATTGTGAAATTAAAAATGGTAGAATTAATACAGATATTGAAGTTATTTTATCTCAAAATTGTAATGTAAATGAAGTTTGCCTTAAAATCCAAGAAGAAGTTGCATATGCACTTACTTCAATGACAGAGTTCATTCCTTTTTCGATAAATGTTAAAGTTGTAGGAATTGAATAAAAAGCCAAATGGCTTTTTTTATTGGAAGAAAGAATAGGTTAAATTATGTTAAGTAGAAATCAAGAACAAGAAAAAATTATGTTTATTATATATGAAGTGCTTTTCTTTAATAGAATGAAAAGTCCTTTTGATATTGTAGAAATCACTGAAAATACAATGGAAGAAAATTATGAAGATGTTTCTACTTTTGTTAAAGAAGTTACAGTAAAATGTTTATTAAATTATGAAGAAATTTATAATATGATTTTACCTAATTGTACAACTTGGAAAATGGAAAGAATTAATTTAATTGTTATTGCTATTTTAATGCTTGCAATAACTGAATTTAAATTTGTAGGTGGGGTTGAAAAATCAATTATTATTAATGTAGCAGTTAAACTTGCACATAAATATGCTGATGAAAAAGATTATAAATTTGTTAACGCCTTACTTGATAAAGTATTATGAGTGAATATTTAACCGTTAGTAAATTAAATTTATATATAAAATCTGTTGTTGAAGCAGATTTTTCTTTAATGAATATTTCTGTTATTGGAGAAGTATCATCATTAACTAAACATTATACTGGTCATTATTATTTCACATTAAAAGATAATGAATCACAAATTAAATGTATGATGTTTGCTTCTTATACTCAAAATATTGATTTTAATTTACAAAATGGTAATAAAATATTAGTTCAAGGTTATATTGGAGTTTATGATAAAGGTGGAGTATATCAACTTTATTGTCGAAAAATATCTTTATATGGTAAAGGTGAATATTTACTTAAATTAGCTAAATTAAAAGAAAAATTAGAAAAAGAAGGCTTATTTTCTTTACCAAAAAAGAAATTACCATTGTTACCAAAAAGAATTGGAGTGGTATCTGCTAAAACTGGAGCAGCAATTTTTGACTATATAAATACAATAAGAAAAAGAATTAATACAGAAATATATTTATTTCCATGTTTAGTGCAAGGTGAAGAAGCTAGTAAATCGATTTTAAAAGCGATTAAAGAAGCTTTGAATTATGAACTAGATTTACTTGTAATCACGCGTGGAGGTGGCTCTAAAGAAGATTTAAGAGCCTTTAATGATGAAGAATTAGTAAGATTTGTTAGTCAAATTAATATTCCTACTATTGCAGCAGTAGGCCATAAAATAGATACTACTTTAATTGATTATGTAGTTGATAAAAGTTGTATTACCCCAACTGATGCTGCTATGAGTTCTACTCCAAGTTATGAAGAAATGATAGATCAATTATCGTATTTACAAAATTTATTACAAAGAAAATTAATTAGATTATTAGAAAATAAACAAATGAAAATAGCTTATTTAATTAAAGATATTGATTTAAAATCACCTCTTAACGAATTAAAAATAAAGAAGCAGAAAATAGAAAATATTGATAAAAAAATTCATTTAATAATGAAGAATTATTTGATAAAAAAATATAATTATTTAACATATATAAATAATAAAATCAATTATCTAAATCCATTAGAATTATTAAATAATGGTTATACATTATCTCTTGATCAAAATAAAAAACAAATATCATCAATTAAACAAATAAAAATTAATGATAATATTAATGTAATATTTAAAGATGGTGAAATAAAAGCAAAAGTGGAGGAAATAAAAAATGACATTTGAAGAAAAAATTAAACGTTTAGAAGAAATATCAACAATTTTAGAAAATGATAATTTACCTTTACAAGATGCATGTAAAATATACCAAGAAGCAAAAACATTAGAAAAAGAACTTAATGATGAATTAAATGAATCAATGAAAAAGCTGGCTTTTATTGTTGAAGATGGTCAAATCAAAGAAATTGATATAAATGAACTAAAAAAAGATATTTAGTTTATATATAGTATATAATTAGTAATTAATTAGTATAAATTAAGTTTTATAAAATATTGTAATTTTTATTTAAGGAAGATAAAATAAAGATATGATTGAACAATTAAGTATTAAAAATTTCGCTATTATAGAAGATTTAGAAGTATCTTTTGAAAATGGTTTTACTTGTTTATGTGGTGAAACTGGAGCAGGTAAATCTATTATTATTGATGCAATTAATCTTTTATTAGGTGAAAGATCATCGTTTGATAAAATTCGTTTTGGTAAACAAAAAGCCTTTATTGAAGGTGTTTTTAGAGTGGATAATGATTTAGTAAATAAAATTAATGAATTATTAGATGATGAAATTGAAGATAATTTAGTAATCATATCTCGTACTTTAGATATTAATAATAAATCTTTATGTAAAATTAATTCTCATGTTGTTTCTTTATCAACATTAAAAAATATTTCATCTTTATTAATTGAAATACATTCTTCGCAAAAAGATCATGCTTATTTACATGAAGAAAATCAATTAAATTTATTAGATAATTTTGTGTTTAAGCAATATTCAAATAAAGAAAAAGATATTTTTAACCAATATAAAGATACTTATAATGAATATTTAATAAATAAAAAAGAATATAATTTATTAAAGCAAAAACAAGATAAATTAGGTGAAATTGATTATTTATTATATCAAAAAGAAGAATTAGAAAAAGCTAATATTCAAGAAAATGAAATGGAAGATTTAGAAAATGAAAAAAATTCTTTAGCTTCTTTTTCTCGTCAAAGTGAAAGAATATCATCATTTTTAAATGAATATCAAAATATATCTTCTTCATTATATAACGCTAAAAAAGATTTAAGTTATTTAACTGAAGAACCATTTGATCAATATAACGAAAAATTTAATGATTTATATTATCAATTAGAAGATTTAGTTTCTCAAATTAATGATGATTTTGAAGCTAAAAAAGATTCATTAATTAGATTAGAAGAAATAAATGATAGATTATATTTTTTACATTCTTTAAGAAAAAAATATGGTTATACAACTAGTGATATTTTAGCTAAATATGAAGAAATAAAACAAAATATTAATGATTTAGAAAATTATGATAATAATTTAATTAAGTATGAAAATAAGATAAATACATTAAATAATAAATTATTATCTTTAGGGGATAAAATACATTCTATTAGAGAAAAATATGCTTTAATTTTATCTCAAAATATTAATAATGAATTACAAGATTTATATTTAGAAAATGCAGAATTTAAAGTAGAAATATTAAAAACAAATAATCTTTATAATCATGGTATTGATGAAGTTAAATTTTTATTAAAAGCAAACAAAGGAAGTAATTTTGTTTCTTTAGAAAAAACTGCTTCTTTAGGTGAAACAAGTAGATTAAATTTAGCTTTAAGAACTGTATTTAATTCTTTATATAAAATTCCAACAATTATATTTGATGAAATTGATATTGGTTTATCTGGTAGAGTAGGTTTATCTATTAGTAAAAAAATGAAAGAAATAGCTTTATTAAGTCAAGTAATTACTATTTCTCATTTACCTCAAGTTATTGCTAATGCAGATCATTTATATTTAGTTAGTAAAAAAGTTATTGATGATATAACTTATTCAAATATCAAACAATTAAATGAAAAAGAAAAATTAATTGAAGTTAGTAAAATGATGACAGGTAATGATTCATCTTCATCATTAAAAGCTGCTCGAGATTTAATAGATTATTTTAAATAGTATTAACTATAAATTAAGGGATTATTCATATTTTTTAAGTAAATAATAGCAAATGAAAGGAGTATTTATGAAAAACATATTTCTAACATTTGCTGTTTTTTTATTCTCATTAACTACACCTATTAATGTTTTTGGCTTATCTTTAGTACCTGGAGGAGAAAATATTGCTTTTGAAATATATCCAGATGGTATTATAGTAACTGGTTCTTATGATGTAAAAACTCAAAATATAGTTTATAATCCAAGTAAAGATTCAGATATTATAAAAGGAGATAAAATTACTTATATTGGAGAAAATAAAGTAACAGATTTAAAATCGTTTACTAATAATTTCTATAAATATAAAAGTGATAAAATATGTCCAATAACAATTAAAAGAAAGAATAAATCTTATAATAGAGAATTACATTTAATTGATGATAATTCTACTATTAAAACTGGTTTATATGTTAAAGAAAGAATATTAGGAATTGGTACAACTTCGTTTTATGATCCAGTAAATAAAAAATATGGTGCGCTTGCACATGAAGTATATGATAATGATACTTCTTCTATCATTGAAGTAAGAGTAGGTTCAACTTATTTAGAAGAAGTTGAAAGTATATCTAAATCTAGTAATGGTCATGTAGGAAGTAAAAATTCTAATATATCTTTTGAAGATAAATTAGGTAATATTACTAATAATACTGAATTTGGTATCTTTGGTGAATATAAAGATATACCTTCTTCTTATCAGCCAATTGAAGTAGCATCATGGGATCAAGTAAAACTAGGAAAAGCTTATATAAGAACTTGTTTACAAGATAATAAAGTAAATGAATATGAAATAGAAATTAATTCATTAAAGAAACAATATGAATGTTCTACAAAAGGAATAGGGTTTACTATAACTGATAAAAAATTAATTTCTAAAGTTGGTGGTATTTATCAAGGTATGTCAGGTTCACCGATTATACAAGATAATAAACTTGTTGGGGCAGTAACTCATGTTAATGTTGATAATGTAAAAACAGGATTTGCAGTTTATATGCAATACATGTATCAAGTATCATTAGAAAATTAAGAAACAAAATGCACTATTTTTGTTACCAAATATAGTGCTTTTAATGTTTTTTTGCAAAATTATTAACTATTTTGTCTAAATAAGTTTATAATGATATTTGGGTATGTACATAGATAAGGGTAAATATGAAGAAAAAAAGCATCTTTGTAGTTGACAGCAACAAAGATTTTGTTGCGCAAATGGGAAAATTAATTTCCACCCAAGAAGATATGTACTTAATTGGAACGGCGAATAATGGAAAGGACGCCCTTGTTCAAATAAAAAGCATCAAAAATATTGATGTTATTATTACTGAACTAGTTATGCCAGTAATGGATGGTTTTGCTTTACTTAATGAACTAAGAAATTATTATTTTGATAAAGATACAAAACCTTATATTATTGTTAATTCAGGGCTATACAATCAAAACATTATTAATATGGTAACATCTCTTGGAGCAAATCAATTCTTACTAAAGCCGTATGAAAGCAATACATTAATTCAAAATATTAAGCTTGCTAATGGAAAAGTTAATACGCCTTGTAAAGTAACGATTAACTTAGAAAAGCAAATTACTGATATTTTGCATGATGTAGGTATTCCAGCCCATATTAAAGGATATTCTTATTTAAGAACTGCAATTAGTTATTCTTATGAAAACGAAGATTATATTGGCAGTATTACTAAAATGTTATATCCAGAAATTGCTAGAAAATATAATACAACTGGTTCAAGAGTAGAAAGAGCAATTCGTCATGCTATTGAAATAGCGTGGGGAAGAGGAAATATTGATACCATTGATGAAATATTTGGTTATACAATATCTGCTAGTAAATCTAAACCAACTAATTCAGAATTTATTGCTATGATTTCTGATTATTTAAATGTAGAAAATAGAAATAAAGTGGCTACAATTTAATTTATTAAAGGTGCTAAATAAAAGGCATCTTTTTTGTTATTTTTTAAATGTAAATAATGATATAATGAAAATATGAGAAGGATTATAATGCATATTGACTTAAATCAATTTTTCGCAGCCGCTACTAGATTACTTGAACCTGATTTAATTGGTAAACCATTAATTATTGCAGGTGATACTAGGAGAGGTATTGTTTCGACTGCTTCTTATGAAGCTAGAAAATATGGAATTAGTTCAGCAATGCCAACTTATATTGCAAAAAAATTATGTCCAAAAGTAATTATTAGAGAAGTGAATTATAAATGGTATCAACAAAAATCAAAAGAATTTTTTTCTTATATTAAAGAACATTATTCATCTCATATTGAAGTAGCCTCAATAGACGAATGTTATGTTGACATGACTGATTTAATGAAAGATATCAAAGATCCTTATTTATATTTAAAAAATTTACAAGAAGATGTTTATAATAATACTCATTTAGAAGCTTCTATTGGTTTAGGACCAACAAAATTTTTAGCTAAAATGGGTTCAGATTATAAAAAACCTATGGGTATAACTATAATTAGAAAAAAAGATATTAAAAAGATTTTATATCCTTTACCTATTGAAGATTTTTTTGGAATAGGGAAGAAAACATGTCCAAAATTAAAAGAATTAGGTATTAATACTATTGGTGATTTTGCTTTAAATGATTCTTATGAAGTAAAAAAAGTTATGGGTAAATTTTATTTAGTAGCGAAAGAATGGATTAATGGAGAAGGGGATGATCATGTTGATGAAAATCCTTTTGATCCTAAATCAATATCTTCTACTAACACTTTTTTATTTGATACAAATGATTATGAAGAAATTTCTAAAATGTTAGAAATTAAAGCTAAAGAAGTAAGTCTTGATGCGATTAAAAATAATAAAGTAGGTAAAACAATTACTTTAATATTAAAAGATTCTTCATTTAAATCAATAACTAGATCAATTACAATAGATAAACCAACTAACTCATTTTTAGACATTTACACGAATGTTATGAACTTATTTGATAAATTCTTTAATAATCAATTAATTCGTTTAGCAGGAGTGGGCTTATCACAATTAATGGATAAAGAAGATTTTTATGTACAAATGAATTTATTTAATCTTGAGCAAAATCAAAAAGAATGTTCAACTCAATTATTAATTAACAAATTAAATAGAAAAGCAAATAAAGAATTATTTTATCCTGCTTCAAAAATTAAGGAGAAAAAATAATGGATTATTTTGATGCATGTGAACAATTTATTATTCATTGTTTAGCAGAAAAAGGATTACAAAAACAAACAATAGTTAATTATAATGACGATTTAAAATCATTTTATAAATTTTTAAATGAAGATAATTTTCAAGTAGAAGATTTATCTTTAAACCGTTTAAAAAATTATATTGTATATCTAACTAATGAAGGAAAAAGTATTTTAACAATTCTTAGACATATTTCTACATTAAAATCATTTTATTTATTTTTAATTAATGAAAAGAAAATAAAGTGTAATATTGATCAATTAGATTTACCTAAAAAACCTCATCATTTACCAACTGTTTTATCTTTTGAAGAAGTAGATTCATTATTAGAACAACCAGATTTATCTAAACCAGCAGGAATAAGAGATAGAGCAATGTTAGAAGTCATGTACGCGACAGGATTAAGAGTTAGTGAATTATTAACTATTGAAAAGAAAAATTTATCAATAGAGAAGAAACAAATAAGAATTTTTGGTAAAGGAGCAAAAGAAAGATATGTCCCAATTTCTACTTTTGCTTTAGAATATTTAATAAAATATATTAATGAAGTAAGAAATGAATCACCATATCGTAATTCTAAATATATTTTTATTAATAAAGAAGGTAAACCACTTTCAAGACAAGCATTTTGGCAAATTATAAAGAATTATGCTTCAAAAGCTGGTATAATAGAAAATGTAACACCACATACATTAAGACATTGCTTTGCTACTCATTTACTTGAAAATGGAGCAGATCTTCGTTCAGTACAAGAAATGCTTGGACATAGTGATATTTCTACTACTCAAATATATACTCATGTATCAAGTAAAAGAATACGTTCAGCATATGATATGTTTATGAAATAAGGAGGAAATTATGAAATTTAAAAGAGTGTTTATTATTGTTATGGACTCTTTAGGTGTTGGTCAAATGGCTGACGCTTATAAATTTAATGATGAAGGGGCTAATACATTTGTTCATATTTCAAATGTTTGTAATGGCTTAAATATTCCTACATTAAATAGTTTAGGCTTATATGATATCAATAAAGATATTATTGGCACTACTAAAGTAGAACATCCACATTCATATGTAACTAGATTAAATGAAAAATCAAATGGAAAAGACACCATGACTGGACATTGGGAAATGATGGGAGTATTAACAACTAAACCATTTAAAACATTCTCCGAACATGGCTTCCCAAAAGAATTAATTGATGAATTAGAAGAAAAAACTCATAAAAAATATATGGGCAATATTTCTGTTTCTGGAACAAAAATTATTAATGATTTAGGTGAAAGACAATTAAAAACTGGTGAAATTATATTATATACATCTGCTGATTCAGTCCTTCAACTAGCTGCTAATGAATCAATAGTTCCAGTTGATGAATTATATCATTTATGTGAAGTAGCTAGACAAATATGCATGAAAGAAGAATATAAAGTTGGCCGAGTAATTGCTAGACCATTTATAGGAACAGATCCATCTAATTTTAAAAGAACACCTCGTAGACATGATTATGCTTTAAGCCCATCTTCATACACTTATATGGAAACTTTAAAAGATCATAATTATGATGTTATTTGTGTTGGTAAAATTAATGATATCTTTAATGGAGTAGGGGTTAGTGAAACATATAAAACTGTTTCTAACCATAATGGAATGGAAATTACTTGTTCATTAGCTAAAAAAGATTTTACAGGTTTATGTTTTGTTAATTTAGTAGAATTTGATTCAGAATATGGTCATAGAAGAAATCCAGTTGGATATGGAAAATGTATTGAAGAATTTGATCAAGATTTAAAACAATTAATAGAATTATTAAATGATGATGATTTATTAATTGTAACTGCTGATCATGGTAATGACCCAACATTTAGAGGTTCAGATCATACTAGAGAAAAAGTTCCATTCATTGCATATTCATCATCATATAAACATGGTAAATTTATTGATGAAAGAAATTCATTTGCAGATATGGGTAGAACTATTATTGAAAATTATAATTTAGAACCTACAAAAGAACAAATTGGTACTACTATTAAAGAATTGTTAGAAGATTAGTAATAAATTAGTATATATTTAGTAATATATAAGTTTTATTAAACCGAATTGAATATGTGGATAACTCAACATATTATAAACATGTTCCTATAATTCGGTTTTTTTATATGTTGATAAATCACCTAATTTTAGGCTTTTTATTTATATTACTTTACATAATCTACATTATGCGAAGTTATATATATTTTGTAGAATTCATACATTTTTGCTTTAAAATGCTATGGAAATCATATATAACACTCTATTTATGTCAAAATAAATAAAAATAAGGGTTTTAGCCCTTATTAGTTATTTATATTATAAATATAATTTTAATCAATAATTTGTAATAAAATATTTACACAATTTCTACAAGATTTTTTTAAATTTAAATCAAAATCTTTTGAGTTATTCTCTCTAGTAACTATATCAGATATTGATCTAATAACAACAGCAGGTATTTTTAATTTATTAGCTACTTGTAAGACTGCTCCTGATTCCATTTCCATAGCTAATGGTTTACTCTTCTCTATTGGAAATGAATTAAGATTCTTTTTAGTAATAAATGAATCAGTTGAACCAATTAAACCAATATGTAAATTAAATCCATTAGTAATTAATCTTTTATTTAAGAAAGATGTATCACAAATAAATTCAACAGGTGAACCAGGAATTTGTCCTAATTCATAATTAAAACCTGTTACATCAACATCTAAATATTTAACTGCATTAGCAATTACTACATCACAAATGTTCAAACATGTTGCAATACCACCTGATGTACCAATATTATAAATTTTTTTAATATTATATTCTTTTGATAATTGGCCTAAATAAAATGCAGTATTTACTTTACCGATTTTACCTAAACATATTAAATATTCTTCATTATTTTTATTAAAAATATATCTTGTCTCTTCTCCAATTTTTATTGTTCGATATTCAATTTGTTCTAATAAGCAAGATAATTCTTCTTCCATTGCTACAATGATTAAATTAATATCTTTATTCATGATGCGCTCTTTCAATAAGTTGATCTAAACCTACTCTATTTCTTTCTTCACTTGTAAATAATTGAACAATAATATCATTTAAATCTATTAATATCCAGCTATCTTTTTCTCCACCTTCAATATGTCTAACTCTTTGACCTAATTTTTCTTGGATTTCTTGAATTGCATCAGCAATAGCTTTACCATGTCTACCATTTAAAATAGTAGCCACTACCATATATGAACAAATTGGTGAAGAAGTAGTTAAATCATAAATTTTAATATCTTCTCCTTTTTTTTCATCAATAGCTTTTTTAATTAAATCTAATTTTACTAATTCCATTTCTCTATTCTCCTAAATAATATTTTAAACATTTTTCTGTAAAATAATTTTTATAATTTATATTATGAATTTTAAAAAATTCTACATTACTTTTAAGTACTTCAATAAATCCATTATCAATGTCTTTTTTACATTCATTAATTAATGATGAAGAATCCCAGCCTCTTAATGGATCTAATTTATCTGAAACATAAACTATTTTTTCTAATTTAGACATCTTCTCTCTTCCAGTAGAATGATATTCAATACTATTAAGAATATCTTTAGAGCTTATATTAAATTTATCTTGTGCAATAAGCACACCTATAAATTGATGATAAGCCCATTTACCAATCAATTTCTTTTCTAAAGGAAAATATTCATTCATTAACATTTCGCTTCTATTTGGCTCTATTCCTTTTGCTATATCGTGTAATAAACCTGCTAGATAAGCAACATTTGGATCAATATTATTATTTTTAGCAACATCATAACATAATAAAGCAACAGATTTAGAATGTTCTAATCTTTTATTTTGAATATATTTATTAATTTCATTAAAATAATAAAGATTATTTTTAGCAATATAATCTAAAACACATCTAGGTGAAGATAAAGCATTTAAATTTCTTATTTTTGTTGAAGAAATATCTAATTCTTTATTATTTAATAAAGTACAATGATATTTATTTAAATTTTCTTCATTAACTGGATAAGCATATCTTTTAAACACTACAAAATGCACTAAAGAAGATAATTCATCAATTTTATACCATTTATGTAATAACGCTAATTGATCGGTACCAATTAAATAATAATATTCATTTTGATTAAAATTCCCCATTTCCATAATGGTATCATAAGTATAAGTTATTTCTTTATTAGAATTATATTCAATTAAAGATATTTCAAATTGTTTATAATCTTTTAAAGCTAATTCTAACATTTCTAAACGTTGTTTAGATGTAGATAATGGTTTCTTCCAACGAGGATTTTTAGCTAATATAAAATAACATTTGTCAACTTTTAATTCGTTATATGCTTGCAAAGTAAGCTCAATATGAGCATTATGAATAGGATCAAAAGATCCTCCAAATAATAATATTTTCTTTTTCATCGTGGCAATTTAATCTTAGGATCTTTTAAATTTTTTCTATAAAGAGTGATAACACCACCAACAATTTGAATTAATTCTGCATGTAAAGCATTTACTAATTCTTCAGCATATTCATTTCTTTGTTCCATTACTGATTGATTAACACTTATTTTAATTAATTCATGCTTATCTAAAGCATGTGAAAGCATATCAACTACTGTATCTGTAATTTCATATTTTCCTATTTGATATTTATGATCTAAAGTATTTGATAAACTTTTAAGGTATCTAATTTGAGTTTTACTTAACATAATTATATTTTACATTCACGAATATTTACTTCTACTCCTTTTGGAGTGAATACATGAACTACTTCTCCTTTTCCTTTTATCTTAATCCATAATAAACCAGCGACAACAATATCGCAATAATTATTTGGTAAAGTTAATTCATGAAGAATTAAATCATCAACTGATGAGATATTTCTATCAAGATATTTAAATTGTTTATTTTTAATCATATTGTTAAATGTTTTATTAGAATTTTCTTCTTTACATCTTGTAACAGTTAAATAATTACTTAAATAAATTGTAACATTTGTTTTCTCATTACTAATAAAATCAACTTTACAAATATTTTCAAACAATAAAGATTGATGCGGTAATAATTGATAAACTCTAGGTTTAATTTCTTTATTTGGCATTACATATTTTAATAATTTTTTATCCAAATGAGCATATATAGATGTATCTAGATATACTCCAGGAGTATCATAAATAAAACACCCATCACTTAAAGGAACTTTAATAACATCTAAGGTTGTACCTGGATATGGTGAAGTTGAAATAAGTTGAGTTGTATTATTTTCATACATTTTTAAAAATGCATTAACTAAACTTGATTTACCAACTGAAGTCGCTCCAAATATATAAATATTCTTCCCTTTTCTTAAATTAGTACATCTATTAATTATTTCTTCTAAATTATAATTATTGGCAGATGAAGAAATTAAAATATCTAAAGTATTTAAATCATAATCATTTAATCTTTGTTTAACAAAATTAATTAATTTATTGTCTTTAACTGAAGCTGGTATAACATCTCTTTTAGATGCAATTACTAATAATCTTGTATCTTTTAATTTATTAATTAATGATTGAACTAAAGAACATTCAAAAGCAAATAAATCAACCACATATATAATTAAACTTCTCTCTCTTTTTGCTTGTTCAATAATTTTTGTATAATCATTATTATAAGTTTGGTCTTCAGCATTAATTCCATAATGTTGTAATCTAAAACATCTTTGACACAAATAATGACTATCTTTTTCTAAATATTTTGGAATATAACCTTGTTTATTTGGATCATCATTTTGCAATTCTGCTCCACACCCAAAACAATATAATTTAATAAAATCATTCTTACTCATTAGTAATTTTCACCCCTTCTAAATAACCATGTTTTCTCAAATAACTTCTAATTGGTTTATCTATTAATCTATTAAATTTAGTAGTCCATTGATCTTTTTTAGTAATTGGTTCAGTTAATATAACTTTTATACCAACATTTTTAGCGCATCTAACATCAGTTAATAATTGATCACCAACTAAAATTACTTCACTCTTTTTAAAATTTAATTTAGTAATAAATTCATTGATTTTTTTTGCAAATGGTTTTCTACATGAAAAAATTCCTTCTACACCTAATCTTTCACAATAAATACTTTTTCTTGAAGCTCTATTATTAGAAACAATACATAATTTAATATTGGCTTTATCTAATTTTTCTTTAAATTGTCTTACTCTTAGAGAAGGATTTAATTCATCAAAAGCATCAAGAGTGTTATCTAAATCACATAGAACACATTTATATCCTCTTTTAACAAAAAAAGATACATCAACATCAAATATATTTTGAGAATAATAATCAGGTCTAAATCTTTTCATATTTTTATTATACCAAAAATTAATTTAAATAAATAGTTATTTTATTTTAAACAAATAAATACAATATATTGATGATAAATGATTAAATTCCTTTTAAATTTATTAAACTTAAATTTCTTACTTGGTTATATCCAAAATGGTGTTTTTCCAAGTAAACTATCTCCTATAGAAGAAGAACAATTAATTAATGATTTATTTATAGAACCTAAACATGAAGAAAGTAGAAAGAAATTAATTCTTCATAATTTACGTTTAGTAGGTCATATTGCTAAAAAATATGAATCAAAAGACGATAGTTATGATGATTTAATTTCTATTGGTACGATTGGTTTAATTAAAGCTATTGATTCTTATTCTCTTGAAAAAGAAGTAAAATTAGCCACTTATGCTTCTAAATGTATTGAAAATGAAATCTTAATGGTTTTAAGAAGTAATAAAAAATATTCTAAAAATGTCTCTTTATCAGAAACTATAGGTCAAGATAAAGAAGGTGAAGATATTTTACTTGAAGAAGTAATTAATTTAAACGAAGAATCAACTTTAGATAATTATGATAAAAAAGAAAGAATACTAGCTTTAAAAAAATATATTAATGTACTAGATGATAAAGAATATCAAATTATTGCTTTAAGATATGGATTAGATAATAATGCTGAACATACACAAAAAGAGATAGGTAAAATGTACCATATCTCTCGTAGTTATGTTTCTAGGATTGAAAAAAGAGCATTAATTAAAATACTTCAAGAATTTAGAAAACATAATTAATCATCATCGTCTATATAAGAAAATAATGATAATTGTTCATATTCATCGCTAGAAGGTTTTTCTTCTTTTTCTATCTTTTTAACAATAAAAATTTTACTATCTTCATTTAATACAGGGACTGTTTCAATACATGTATCAACTATTGGATCATTACTAGCTAATTCTAAATTACGTTTTAAATAAGCTTCAAGTGGGAATGTCTTAGTTTGTTCTAATTTGACAATATCTCTAATTCTATTACTTAAAATTACATTAACCCACATTTTTTCTTGTTTACGTGCAAATTTAAAAATATTTAAACATATTTGTGGTTCACTCTTAAATGATTTATATAAAGATGTTTTTGGCCCCATTCTGGAAGTTTTTGTAATATTAGTATAATCTACTAGTCTAGCACCTTGTTGAGCGGTTATAATGCCTAATTTACAATTTTCTTTATCACTAAATGTTAATAAACTACTAATATAAATATCTTCATTTAAACCTGTCATTGATTTAATTCCACCAGCTTTTAAAGAAACTAAATTTATGTCTTGTTCATTAAATAAACTGGCTTGACCAAGTGAATTAGTAACTAAAATATCACTATTACCAAAAGTTAAGCCAACTCCTACTAATTCATCATTATTACTTAAATTGAAACATTTAGATGTTTTAGCAATTCTTGGAGTTTCAAATTCATTGATAGCAGTTCTTTTTATTTGACCATTTTTACTAATCAAAATAACATTAGCACCTTCTTTAAATTCACTAACTAGAATACCACCTATAATTTTTTCAGCATTTGAAACACTGCCTATTTCATTAATATGCTTACCTTCTTCTTTCCATTTATTATCAAATAATTTATAAACTGGGATTGATAAGAAATTACCTAAAGTAGTAAATAATAATAAATTATCTGTTGTATAACATTTAGCAATACCTCTAATGACATCACCATCTTTTAATCCAGGCATTGAGTCACTTACTGAATTATATGAACGCATTGAAGTTCTTTTTAAATAACCATCTCTAGTAAAACAAATCATAGTTTCGTCTTTAGTAACTAAATCTTTCATATCAACTTTAAGATCTAATTCACCTTGTTGAAGGTCTGTTCTTCTTGGATCAGCATATTTATCTTTAATTGTTTTTAAATCTTTACAAATTAAACGATTCATTTTATCTTCAGAAGATAATAATTCATTTAAATCTTTAATAGAAGCTTTTAATGATTCACCTTCATTAACTAATGTAGTTACATCAGTGTTAGATAAACGATATAATTGCATATTTAATAATGCTTCAGCTTGTCTTTCAGTAAAGCCGAATTCATTCATTAATCTAGTTCTAGCGTTTCCTTTATCAGTTGATGATCTAATTAAAGCAATGATTTTATCTAATATAGATAAAGCTTTAATTAAACCTTCAACAATATGCAATCTATCACGATATTTCTTTAAATCAAAATTACTTCTTCTAGTTATTACATCAATTTGATGTTCAATATAACAATCAATAACTTGTAATAATGACAATACTGAAGGTCTATAGTGATTAATAACTAACATATTAAATTTAATAGTTGATGTTAAAACACCTTTAGAAATAATAAATTTTTTAGTAGCTTCAGCATCAGCATCTTTTTTTACATCAATACAAATTCTTAAGCCATCTTTATCTGTTTCGTCTCTAATATCTAATATTGCATCTATATTGTTATTAACTCTACATTTAGCAATATTTTGTACTAATGATGATTTATCAACACCATAAGGAATTTCAGTAATTACAATATGATTACAAGATTTATCTTCTTCAATATGTGTTTTACACAATACTCTAACTACACCTTTACCAGTTTGGTATATATTTTCTAAATCTTCTGGATTAATAATAATACCACCAGTAGGAAAATCAGGTGCTTTGACAAATTGCATTAAATCTTTAGAAGTACATCTTTTATGATTAATTCTATAAATAGTAGCATCAATTACTTCTCCTAAATTGTGTGGAGGAATATCAGTAGACGCACCAATAGCGACCCCAGAAGCACCATTTACTAAAACATTAGGAAATCTAGAAGGTAAAACAGTAGGTTCATATTCTTGATCATCAAAATTTAATTCCATATCAACTGTATCTTTATTTAAATCAAGAACCATTTGATCAGTAATTTCAGCAAGTCTAGCTTCTGTATAACGATAAGCAGCAGCTCCATCACCATCAATAGAACCATTATTTCCTTGGAAATCAATTAATGGGACTCTCATTTTCCAATCTTGAGACAATCTAACCATTGCTTCATAAACAGATGTATCACCATGAGGATGATATTTACCAATAACATTACCAACAGTTCTAGCACATTTTCTAGTTGGTTTATTAGAAACATTCCCTTCTACAAACATTGCATAAATAATTCTTCTTTGAACAGGTTTTAATCCATCTCTAACATCAGGAACTGCTCTTTCTTGAAGAACATATTTAGAATAACGACCAAATCCATTAGATAAAACAGATTCAATCGGATCTTGAATGATTATTTCATGAGATTCTATTTCTTCAATAACTTCTTTTTTCTTCGCCATGATTAATCACTCTCCTTCATATTATCTTTTGCAATTGCTATAAAATCACTCTTATCAGAGAAATCAATATTTTCATTAATCCATTGTTGTCTTCTAGAAGCATCTTTTCCCATAAATAAATCAATTTTATCAGAAGCAACATTATCATCAGGCATTGTAATTTGAATTAATCTTCTTCTAGTTGGGTCCATGGTTGTTTCCCATAATTGTTCAGCATTCATTTCACCTAAACCTTTATAACGAGAAACTACATATCCTGAACCAATCTTTTTTCTTGCTTCTTCTAGTTCAACATCAGTCCAACAAAATTCTTCAATAGTTTTCTTATTAACCATTTTAGAAACTCTATATAAAGGTGGACATGCAACATATATATGACCTTCTTCAATTAAAGGTTTCATTTTTTTATAAAAGAAATTTAATAATAAATTTTGAATATGAGAACCATCTGTATCAGCATCGGTCATAATAATAATTTTATCATAATGCAAATTTTTAATATTAAAATCTTTACCTGCTCCAGTACCAATTGTATATGTTAATGTTGATAATTCTTCATTTTTCATGAATGCATCTTCAGCATCAGTAGATATATTTTTAGGTTTACCTCTTAAAGGTAATAATCCTTGATAACGTTTATCACGACAATTTTTAGCAGATCCACCAGCAGAATCACCTTCGACAATAAATAATTCACATTTACTATAATCTTTTGAATTTGGTGGTACTAATTTACCAGATAATAATAATTGAGCTTTAGGATCATTAGTTTTAATATTAGTTCTTACTTCTTCAGTAGCTTTTCTTGCTTTACTTCTAGCGTTAGCGGCTAACATAATTTTATCCATAATAGCTTTAGCAAAGCCTTTATTTTCTTTTAAGAAATAATAAACTTTATCATAAACAAAATTTGAGACTGGATTTTGAATAGAAGCAGTACCTAATTTACCTTTAGTTTGACCAATAAAATGAAGTTCTTGTTCTTTAATCATAACTGATAAAACAACTGTTAAACCTTCTTTAATATCTTCAGGATCAATTTTACCACCTTTTTTAATATAATTAGCTTCTTCAGCATAATCATTTATTGCTTTATTAAAACCAATTCTAAATCCTCTAACATGAGTACCTTCATCGGGTGTAAAAACTGTATTAGCAAAAGAAAATAATTTTTCTGAAAAAAATTGATCTAAATATTGAAATGCAAATTCAATAACGTTTCCATTTACTGTTTCTTTAAAATGCAAAATAGGTGTTAAACCTTTTTGATCACTATTTTTCTTTTCTAAATATTCTTTAATACCATTTTCATAATAAAATTCTTCTTTTTTATTAATTCTTTCATCAATTAAAAAGATATGAACTCCTGGTAATTGAGAAGCTGTATTATTTAAATGTTCTTCAAATAATTCAATTCTCCATGTAACATCAGTTAAAATACCTAAATGAGGTTTAAATCTAACTAAAGAACCTCTTTTAGTGGTATTTCCTACTACTTTTGGTGCAATTTTCTTTTTGCCACCATCTTTATATCCCCCTGTAACTTCTTTACCATCTTTATAAACAGTAATAGTTAACCATTCAGCAAATGCATTAACACAAGCTGCTCCAACACCATGTAATCCAGATGATGTTTTATAGTTTTTATCAGTAAATTTTCCACCACCATGTAATGTGCAAAAAATAATATCAAAACCATCTTTCTTTTCTTTAGCATTATAATCATAAGGAATGCCTCTTCCTTCATCTCTACAAGATAAAGAGCCATCTTCATGAATTGTTACTGTAATATTTTTACCAAACCCTGCAACAGCTTCATCAACTGCATTATCAATCACTTCCCATGCTAAATGATGAGTACCCAAATAGTCAGTTGATCCGATGTACATACCAGGACGAGTGGTAACAGGTTCAAGATCATGTAGTATTGATAATGAACTAGCACTATAATTGTCTTCCATTTTTTGTACCTCTAAAATTTCTCTTAATAAGGATTATAACAAATTTTTCTTTATAAATCCATAAATATAATATATTATATTTTTAATGTAAAACAAAAGGAGAAATTTAAAATGTTTATCGCTTTAGGTGTAATTTGCTCTATAATTTTTGGATATTTATTAGGTTCTATATCAAATGGAGTTTTAGTTGGTAAAATATTTTTTGGTATTGACATAAGAACAATGGGTTCACATAATTCTGGTGGTACTAATACAGGAAGAATATTAGGTAAAAAATTTGGTTTATTAGTTATTGTTTTAGACATATTAAAAACAATGATATCAATTTGGGTAACTTATTTTGTTATCTCAAATATATCAGTTATTAAAGAAGCTTTAGTAATTGATCCAACATATTTTGCTTATATTGCTGGTTTTGCTTCATGTATTGGACATACATTTCCATGCTTTTTCTCTTTTAAAGGTGGTAAATCTGTTGCTTGTCTAGGTGGTATTTGTTTAGCTACAAATTGGATAATTGCTTTAATTGGAATAACATTATTTATTCTTATAGTATTAATTTCAAAATATGTTTCTCTTGGTTCAATTTTAACCTCAATTTCAATAGTTTTTATATCTTTAATTCCATTTACAAAATATGGTATGTATTTCAATATGACTTATGATATTTATTATACATTATTACTTGGCGTTGTTGCCTTATTACTTATTATAAGACATTCTTCAAATATAAAAAGATTAATTCATGGTAATGAAAATAAAACATATTTATTAAAAAAGAAAGAAAAAGTAAATAATTAGTCGAAAATTAGTATATTATAAGTTAATTAGTAGTTTTATAGCAAATATTTAAACAATAAATTATTTTTCGACAAACTACCTTAAAAACAATAAGTTAAAATAATTAATTTATTGTTTTTTTATATGATTAAAGAATAATAGCATTATTAGTTTTATAATCCATACCCAAAATACATGTCATAATCGACTATTGTAACATCTATATCGAAATTGTTAGGATATTTTTTTCCTAATCTACTATGTTTTTTTAAATATTCAATTTGCTTTTTCGCTTCTTTTTTTGTAATAAAGTAGTCAAAAATTGTCCAGCAATAATTATCGTCTGTTTCATATTCGTGCCATACATTATATAATTTAATATTTTCTTTTTTAAAATCTTTTGATGGAACATTTACTCCAAATTTTATAATTTTGTAATTATCTAATGTATATTTATCAAACCCTGGTAATTTCATACTCTTTGCTATTTTATCTTTTGCTTTCTTAGGTGTAGAAAATACACCTAAATCAAGATATTCTTCAGTACCATAACTATTTATATAATCAAATTCTAAATTGTAAAAAAATTTTTTCATTTTAAAACCTTCCACTTCTAATAAACAATTTGTCTTCTACTAAATCAACAAGTAAAATATATTGAAAATTATTATCTTTATATTCCAAATGATCCATATAAAAATCATATATTTTTGGTAATATATTATTTTTAAAATCTTCTTGTATTTTTGCTAAATCATAGTTTTTTAAATCTTTTTTTGTAATTGCATATAAAGATAAAATTGTTGTATCATACCCATCAATCATTTGTATGCTTGCAACTACTTTACCTTTTATATTTTTTTTACAAAAATAATAGTTTTTATCTTGAATAGAAGTGCCATAAATTGTTGTAAAAAAACCAAAACTAATTTCTATATTTGTTTTATTGAAAATGTTTTTAATAGTTCTAATATCACAACAAAATTGTCTATTTGATTTATATGCATATATTTTCATTTCTATTTACCAAAATGTGTTCTAATCAATCGTTTACTTATTGATCATTATTTTATCTATGCTCTAAATATTTAAAAGTGCATCATAATTTTTATTAATTAAGCTTTTGTATCAGTATTAAGCATTTTTCCTATTATTTCCATTTTTTCAAAATAAATATCAATATATAAACCTTGCCATGTTTTCATTCCTAAATAATTTCTACCATCATAATATCCAATTTCACAAACATTTATGCTATCTCTTGGTTTTCGTAGAAGATCATCATAATATTCATCATCATATTCTCCTTTTATAGAAATCTTATGAACTCTTTTAATTATAATAGTACAATCTTCATAAATATATCCATAATTATAAAACTTAATTAAAACTGTTTTTTTCCAAGGAGAATATTTAATTTCTTTAAGAAGATAATCATGTAACCTATCTGTTTTGTTATATAAGTCAAGTAATTTCTTATCGCAAACATCAGTTATTGTTTTAAGATATTCATGATATTCTTTATATGTTTCTGTAAGTTTATCTCCAATTCTTTTTGGCATTTTAACATAATTTGAGTGATTAACAATATAATTTAATTTTTTCATTTTATTTTAAGCTCCTAACAATAATAAACTTGCTCCACCTGTTTCAGGAATTAACGCTATTGCAACTACTGCAATAACTACAAAACCAATACAAACTAATATTTCAGTTTGCCCATTATTTGATGGTGTAGTCATATAAGATCCAGAATTATTTGATAATGAATTTAATTCTTTTATTATCATATATTTCTCCCTTGTTAAACAAATTATTTTCCCTAATCTTTGTTTACAATTTTAGAATATATTAAAAAATAATTATTGTCAAATTTTGTATTTTCTTATTTTATTAATAATATTTTATTATAAAAATAATCATATTAGATATTATTTAATAATTTGTATGTATTAATTTATAAATTTTACATATAAAAAAACTGCTTAATATGTTTATTTCATATAAGCAGTTTAGTATTAATTTTAATTTTTAATTATAAGCTTTCATGAATTGTTCTCATGATAACTTCATCTTGTTGTTCTTTTGTTAATTTAATAAAATTAACAGCATAACCAGATACTCTAATTGTTAATTGAGGGTATTTTTCTGGGTGTTTTTGAGCATCTAATAATGTTTCACGATTGAAAACATTAACATTTAAATGATAGCCACCATTGCTCATATAGCCATCTAACATATTAACTAAATTATCAACTTTTTGTGACATAAATTAATCCTCCTTAATTTTTACCTAATGAATCTGGATTGATTGAGAATGTATTTGAAATTCCATCACGAGAATATTCATAAGGAAGTTTAGCAACTGATTCAAGTGATGCTAAAGCACCATGACTATCTCTACCATGCATTGGGTTTGCTCCAGGTGCTAAAGGTGCGCCTGCTTTTCTTCCATCAGGTGTATTTCCAGTTTTTTTACCATAAACAACATTTGATGTAATTGTTAAAATAGACATTGTAGGAATAGAATTACGATATGTGTAATGTTTTCTAATCTTACTCATAAATGTTTTAACAAGCCAGACAGCGATTTGGTCAACTCTATCATCGTTGTTACCATATTTAGGGAAATCGCCTTCGATTCTAAAATCAGTAATAATACCATTTTCATTACGTAATGGATAAACTTTAGCGTATTTAATTGCAGATAATGAATCAACTGCACATGATAATCCTGCTACACCAGTAGCAAAGAATCTTCTTACTTCTGTATCATGTAAAGCCATTTCTTCTGCTTCATAAGAATATTTATCGTGCATATAATGGATTAAATTTAAGGTATTAACATATAAACCTGCTAACCAATCCATCATTTGATCATATTTATCCATAACATCATTATAATCAAGAGCATCATCAGAAGTGATTTTTGCAAATTTAGGAGATACCTGGAAAGGTTTATTATCTTTATCAACCATTAATTCATCAGCACCACCATTTAAAGCATATAATAAACATTTAGCTAAGTTTGCTCTTGCACCAAAGAATTGCATATCTTTGCCTACTCTCATTGAAGAAACACAACATGCAATACAATAATCATCACCCATTTCTGGTCTCATTAAATCATCTGATTCATATTGAACTGAAGATGTTTTAATAGAAATTTCAGCACAGAATCTTTTGAAATTCATTGGTAAATTTTTACTCCATAAAACTGTTAAGTTTGGTTCTGGAGCAGGTCCTAAATTGACTAATGTATGAAGAATTCTGAATGAGTTTTTAGTAACTAATGTTCTTCCATCAACACCCATACCACCAATAGCTTCAGTAACCCATGTAGGATCACCTGAAAATAATTCATTATATTCTTTAATTCTCATGAATTTAACAATTCTTAATTTCATGACTAAGTGGTCTATTAATTCTTGTGCTTCTTTTTCAGTAATAACACCGATTTGTAAATCTCTTTCAATATAAATATCTAAGAATGTTGATGTTCTACCAAAACTCATAGCAGCACCATTTTGATCTTTTACTGCTCCTAAATAACCAAAATAAACCCATTGAATAGCTTCTTTAGCATTTTTAGCAGGTTTAGAAATATCATAACCATAACTTAAAGCCATTTCTTTTAATTTCTTTAAAGCTTTAATTTGTTCAGAAATTTCTTCTCTATCTCTAACTCTATCAGGAGTCATTTCTCCATCAATTAATGATTTATCAAATTCTTTATGTTTGATTAAATAATCAATACCATATAAAGCAATTCTACGATAATCACCAACAATTCTACCACGACCATAAGTATCAGGTAAGCCAGTTAAAATATGAGCTTTTCTAGCTCTTCTCATTTCTGGAGTATATGCATCATAAACACCATCATTATGAGTTTTTCTATATTTTGTAAAAATTTCTTTAATTTCAGGATCTAATTCGTAACCATAAAGATTTAAAGCTTGTTCAGCCATCTTGATTCCACCAAAAGGTTGTAAACCTCTTTTTAATGGAGCATCAGTTTGTAAACCAACGATTTGTTCTAAATCTTTATCAATATATCCTGGTTTATGACTTGTTAATGTAGATACAATTTTAGTATCAGCATCATAAACTCCGCCTCTTGCGTGTTCTTCTTTTTGTAAATCTAAAATTTCATTCCATAATTTTTTAGTAGCGTCAGTAGCATCTTCCAAGAAACTACCATCTCCTTCATATGGATGATAATTTTTTTGAATGAAATCTCTAACATCAATTTCATCGTTTGACCATTTACCTAGTTCAAATCCATTCCATTCTTCAAATAACATCTAAATTCTCCTTTCTTTAGCTTCAGTTATTTTATCATCTAACCAAATAGAAATAATTTCTTCTGGTTGATATCCTCTACATCTAGCAATTTCAATATTATCAAGTATTACCATAATTGTTGGAACTCGATCAATATTATATTGCTTAATAAATTCTTGTTGACTTTCATCAATCTCTACATGAATTAAATTAACATCTTTATCTTTTAAAACATTATTTAATACATTCATCATTGAAAAGCAATTAGCACATGATTCACCACTTACTTCTACAACACATAATCCTTTAAAATCCATCATTTATCACCTAATATTTCTTTAGCGAATTTAATTTCTTCACTAGTAGGAGTTCTTACTCCTTCTAAAGGATATTTTAATCCTAAATCTTTATATTTATGGACACCTAAAGTGTGATAAGGTAAAACATCAACTCTTTCAACATTATTCAAAGTATCAATAAATTCTTTTGTTTTAATTAAATCATCTTTATCTAAATTAATAGTAGGAACAATAACATGTCTAATCCAAACTTTTTTATTATTTTTAGATAAATATTGAGCAAATTCAAGAATATTTTTATTACTTTTTCCTGTTAATTTAATATGTTTTTTTTCATCAATTTCTTTAATATCTAACAAATATAAATCAGTATATTTATTTAATTCATCAAATTTTTCAATTTGATTTTCATTAAATGTAATTCCAGAGGTATCTATTGCTGTGTGCATGTTATATTTTTTTAATTTTTTAAATATTTCGATAACAAAATCAATTTGTAAAAGTGGTTCCCCTCCAGAAATAGTTACTCCACCATTTTTATAATAATTTTTATATTTTAATATTTCATTTACAATCTCATCCACTGAATATTCTTTTCCTTTACAAGCCCAAGTATCAGGATTATGACAATATTTGCATCTTAATGGACAATTAGATAAAAATAATATAAAACGTATGCCTGGACCATCAACAGTTGTAAAAGTTTCAAATGAATGGACTAGACCCATAGCATACCTCCTAGTGCTTTAATTTTATCTAGTAAAATAAGCCATGTCAACAAAAAATTAGTCTTTAATTAATACAATAGTTTGTAAGCGCTAACTTTTATATTTTTTAGAATCATTCTAATAATTATTGAAGCAAAAAAAAGATATCATTATATGATACCTTATTTTTTTATTGGAGTTCCATCATTATTAAGACCCATTGATCTTAAAACTTGTTGAATTCTAGCCTCCGATGGTTTTTGCCCCATTGAAATAAACATTTGTCTAATTTGTTTCTCAGTAATTGGAGGATTTTCTTTTAATTGTTTTTGAAAAAAGTATCTTGTTATAAAAAATGTTGCAACAGCACCTATAACTAAACCTAGTAACAAATATAATAAATCGTACCAGCCCATATATTAATCACCTCGTATAAATTGTAAATTAATAATGGTTTTATTACAAGTTAAAATGTCATAAAATTAATGATTGGTTCACACTTATATAAGTCTTCAGCGTCATTTTTTGAAAAATAATTATCAAAAGAATCATAAATTGAAACGCATTTTTTATAATCATCAGTTGAAATTAGAGTCGAATCATATGCTGTAACATAAAAATGAGACCCATTCTTCTCTACAAATATTTCATTAAAGTTAAGATCATTCATTGCGTTTTCTAAACCAATTTCTGTTTCTTCTATTAATTTTTCATAAGTTAGCTTATTATGAGCTTCTAATTTTTGTTCATTAGAATATTCATTACTTGCTAAAATTTCCATTTGAGTATTTTTAACTTCTTCATGTCTAAGAGTTCTATTTTCGACTAATGTTTCAAAGAACAAATTAGATGCATCTTTTATTGACACATCTTCATTACTTGATTTATCATTATCAACTGATTTTATTTCCCTATTAGCAGGAACCATTACATAATAAATAGATAAAACTAAGACTAATGAAAATAAAGATAAAAAACTTACTACTTGTTTGTTCATAAAAGATCCTCCTATATAAAGTTATTACTGCATTTCTTTTTTAAGAACTACAAATAGTATAATTTATAAAAAAAATAAAATTTGTCGAAAAAAAAGAATTGAATAAATTTTTTTCAATTCTTTTATAAAAATTAGTTTGCTCTCGAATCGTAAGTTCCATCATTAGTGAATACCCAAACAGATTCACCTTGTTCAATAAATAATGGAACACGTACTTTTAAGCCAGTTTCTAAATATGCATCTTTCATTGCTTTATTAACTGTATCACCACGTACAGCTGGTTCACATTCAACAATCTTTAAAGCAACTTTAGCAGGTAAAGAAATACCAAGAATTTCTCCTTCATAATCAAGGATTTCAACTTCTGAACCTTCTTTTAAGAAATTCATTTCCCATTTTAAACGATCTTTAGAAATAGAAATTTGTTCATATGTTGTATTGTCCATGAAACAAATTGCATCACCTTCATCGTATAAATATTGCATTTTTTTCTTTTCAAGATGTAAAATTTCAACTTTATCACCACCGATAAATGACATATCAAGAACAGCACCTGTTCTTAAATTTTTTGATTTAATCTTAACTTTCATTTTAGCCATTGCTGTTTTATTAAGATCAATATCGATACATGAATAAATTTCACCTTCCCAAGAATATGCATTTCCTGGTCTTACTTCTGTTACGTTAACCATAAATTCCTCCTAGTTATTTCTTTTATATTTTATCAAAGTCGAATAATAAATTGAATAATAAAATGTATATGTTGTAAAAAAAATCACTAAAACCATTGATAAAATGTTATTTATTTCATTAAATTTACTATTTTTAACAATAATTATTTCAATAAAGAAAAAAATAATACAATTAATTAAGCTTAAAATAAAATAATAAATTGGTTGATTAATTAAATAAAATAAGCGATTAAAAACTAATAATATTATTCCTTCAAGAAATATAAATAATAAAAATAAAAAAATATAATTAATAATTAAATTATCATAAACAATGATTTCTAAACCAAATAAATAATTTGTCGCATTAAATATATATAGAAATGCATTTAATCCAAAAAATATAAAACTACAAAATAAAATAATAGATATAATTTTTCCCATATATCTATTATTTACTCTTTATAATTTATTTATTACATAACAATCTTTAGAATAAAATGATTCATCATGGCCTGGATAAATATAATAATTTTTTTTATTAAATAACTGTTTAATTTTTAATAAACTTTCTTGCATTTGTAATGGTGAAGAAGTCCATAAATCTGTTCTTCCATGACTATAATGAAAAATTAAATCTCCTACAAATATTATTTCATCAAAAATAATAATTAATGAATCTGATGAATGGCCTGGTGTATACATAATATCAAAATTAAATATACTTATTTTATTTTTTCCTTCTAAGATATTATTAACTTCATCGTTATAAGTAACAATATTATGTAACATATAATATGAAGCATTTAATTTGCCATCATGTAAAAAATCGTCTTTATTCATATAAGAATAAATTTTTACATTATTAAATTCTTGTTTTAAGTCAGTTAAACCTGCAATATGATCAAAATGTTTATGAGTAATAATTACTCCATCAAAATATTTAAATTTATGAATTTCATTTTTCATTTCATTAGAAAAATAACCACAATCAATTAATAAACAATGATCATTTTCATAAATTAAATAAGAATTACAGGCAAATATTGGAAATTTGTTAAATATTTTAATATTCATATTATTTATATAAAAAAAAGAGCCTTAGCTCTATTTCTTTTCCTTATGGTTAGTCATTTTATTGCAGTGTGGGCAATATTTTTTAATTTCTAATCTATCAGGATGTGCTCTTTTGTTTTTAGTTGTTATGTAGTTTTGATTTCCACATTCTGAGCATTGCATGATAATGTTGTCACGAGCCATTTGGACACCTCCAATTTCAACATTGTAATTTTAGCATAGACAATTTATAAAATCTATAACAATTTTTAATTATTTATGCATTTATTGCTATTATAGACCATATAAATAGAAAAAAATACAATTATTTTAATTATTTAATGATTTTATAACCATAAGACATTAATTTTTCTTCGATTTCTTGAAGATTTAATTCTTCTTTTGATAAAATTTTTACTTCTCCAGTTCTATGTGATGAACTAACTTTTTTGACTTTAAAATTTCTTCTAATAATATCATTAACGTGTGATTCACATTCACCACATTTCATACCGTCAATTTTAAAAACAATTTGTTTTAAATCTTCATCTTTTTTAGATAAATTACTAAATAAGCTCATATTAACCTCCATAATTCATTAAATATTTTTCTAAATAATCATAATTAGGTGTTTTTACATCACATTTTTGTTTTAATCGATCAAAACTATAAGCAAGTTCTTTCATTTCATTAGTAGCAGATAATGCATGATCAACTAAAGCAATTTTACCAATAAATGTTTTATACATTAATTTAATATAAGATAAACATTTCTTTTTATTACGAACAAATTCTTCATCACCATCAGGTAATATTTTATATCCATTTGCTTTTAAAACATCAAAAGTTTCAATAAAAGCATTAAGTAAATGATCAATATATTCTTTATCTTTTAATAATAGTTTTAATTTTCCATTATTAATATAACAAGAAAACACTAAAGGTAAGATAAATGCAACATGTGATTTTAACCAATCATCAATGTTATCTTCTTTTAATACTTTAATTTTTGTATTATCAAAAACATTATCTATTAAAAATTCATTATTTTTATAAGGACCAATAGTCATTTTTTTCATATTAATAGAAACAATCTTATTATTTTCTTTTCTACCTGCTGTATAATAAAAACCAAACATTAAATTTTTATTTATAAATAAAGATTGATATTTCTCTATTTCAAAATTATTACCTACTAAAACAATATTTTTACTATTATTGTTATTTAATATATCAACTATTTTTCCTATTTGAGAAAATTGTAAACAAACAAAAATAATATCATAATGATCATGACTAGTTAAACAATTAATTGTTTTAATATGATATCTTTTCTTAAAATGAAAAATTTCATTTTCAAAAATAATACCATTTTCTTTATATTCTAAATATTTGTTTCCACGTGCTAAAATAGTTACATCTTTTACACTTTTATAAAATATTTTTGCAAGATTACAACCAATTACTCCTGCTCCATAAACTAAAATTTTCATATAGCCTCTTAGTTAGATAACGCTAACCATGTTTATAATAATCTTATTAATGAAAATTTTAAATATTAATTATGAATTTTTTTATTTTTTTAACTATAATTTATAACTAAATTATTATATTATTATTTTGGTGATAAATATGGATAGATTACATACAAGAAGTTTTAAAATAGGAAATGTACAAATTGGAGGTCAAAATAAAGTTTTGATTCAATCAATGTGTAATATTAAAACATCAAAATATAATGAAGTAATAAATCAAATTTTAGAATTAGAAAAATTAGGTTGTGATATTATTAGAGTTTCAATTATGGATAAAGAAGATGCTGACGCGATAAAATATATTAAACCAAATATTCATATACCTTTAGTTGGTGATATTCATTTTGATTATAGATTAGCGCTTCTAGCTATGGATAATGGAATTGATAAAATTAGAATTAACCCTGGCAATATCGGTGGTGAAGAAAATGTTAAAAAAGTTATTAATAAAGCAAAAGAAAAACATGTTGCAATAAGAATTGGTGTTAATTCAGGTTCTTTAGATGAAGAAACTTTAAAATTAAATGATGATAAAGTTACTGCAAAAGGCATGATTGATTTAGCTGAAAAATATATTAAATATTTTGAAAAAGAAAATTTTTATAATATTGTAATTTCTTTAAAAGCATCTTCTGTTTTAACATCTATTGAAGCTTATAAAGAAGCTAGTAAAAGATTTAATTATCCTCTTCATTTAGGTATAACTGAAGCAGGTGGTAAAGATATTGGTTTAATAAGATCAAGTGCTGGTTTAGCACCTTTACTTCTTGAAGGTATTGGAGATACAATTAGAATATCTTTATCTTGCGAACCAAAAGAAGAAATAATTGCTGCTAAAAGATTATTACATGATTTAGGATTATATCCAAATTACCCTACTTTAATATCTTGTCCAACTTGTGGAAGAACTCAAGTAGATATCTTTACTTTATCAAATAAAATTGCTAATTATTTAGAAACTGTTAATAAAAATATTACTGTTGCAGTTATGGGTTGTATTGTAAATGGTCCAGGTGAAGGTAAACATGCTGATATTGGTTTAGCTGGTGGAAAAGAAACATTTGTTTTATTCAAAAAAGGTCAAATTGTAAAAAAAATAAATGAAAATGAAGCATTTGATGTTTTAAAAGAAGAAATTGATAAATTTTAGTCTTTTTTTAATTAACATGAATATATTTATAATATATGATAATGAATAATTTTATTGTTTCTTATATTAATAAATTAAATGAAGATTCTGCTAAAATTTTTGCTTTAAAATTTGGAATTATTTTTTCTGATAATGAAATTAAAATAATTCTCCCTTATTTAAAAAATAATTCTTCATATTTACTTTCTTTAGATGATATTTATAAAAAAATTCACACTGATTTAGATACAAAAATCGGTGTGAATTCAGTTAATAAATTATGTTTATTATTTAATAAGCTAGGATATAATTAATCTTTATATGCCATAGCTTTTCTTTTTGACTTTAAATTTTCCATAATTATTTTTCTTTTATGGTTCTTTTTAGCTTTTTCTACTGCTCTACGCATTTTCTTTTTATAATTAGGTTTAACTTTATTAGAACGAACTTTAGATAATTCTTTTTTTATTTCAGCTTCTAATTTATCATTTTTCTTTTTTGGTTGAGGTGAATGTTTTTTATCAGCTTTTAATCCTTCATTCCTTAAAATTAAATAATCAAAAGATAATTTTTTTTCTAATGTTTGTTTTGCTTTAATATTTAATTCATCATCATAAAAAATGTATGAATCACCATGACTATTATTTCTACCTGTTCTTCCTGAACGATGATAATAATAATCAATATTTTGAGGTATATCTAAAGATATAACATGGCTTACTTTTTCAAAATCTAATCCTCTTGAAGCTAAATCTGAACATAATACTAATTTAAATTCACCTTCATTAATTCTTCTTAAAGTATTTTTTCTTTCTCTAAGAGGAATATCACTAGTGATTAAAGCACATTTAATTCCTTCATTATTTAAACCTTTATATAATTTTTCAATCGTTTGTTTTTTAGAAGCAAATACTAAAGTAAAATAAGGATTTTCTGTATTTAAGAAAGTTAATAATGAATCTAATAATGGTTTATGTTTGATATCAACAAAATGATGAGAAACAGTTCTTGAAGTAAAATTTTTCTTATTAACATCAAAAAGTGTATTTATTTTAAATAATTTTTTTAATGAAGCAATTTGATGTTCTTTCATTGTAGCAGTAAAAATCATTATTTGATGTGGATTAATATAATCAACAATATTAATGGTATCTTGGCTTTGTTCACCTTCCATTAACATATCTGCTTCGTCTAAAACAATTGAATTAATAGAAGAAATATCAAGATTTTTATTTTTAATTAATTCTTTTATTTTACCAGGAGTAGAAACCATTATAGTTGGTCTATCATAATTTGGTTTTTGATTTAATTCAAAAGAACTTACACATGTATTAACTGCTTTAAAATCTTTAGTTAATGTACTTATTTGATCCATGAATTCTTGAGTTTGAAAACATAATTCTTGAGTAGGTTCAATAATAAGAGCTTGCACTTTATTTAAATCTTTATTTAAATTATTAATTAATGGAATTAAATAAGCATGAGTTTTACCTGAACCAGTTTCAGATTTAGCAATAAAAGAATTCTTTTTTAAAGCTGAAACTATAGTTTTTTCTTGGATAGGAGTTAATTCAATATAACCTAATTGATTTAGACTTGATACTAATTTTGTATCAAGAGAAAAACCATTAAATTTCATTATTTAACATCCTTTCTAACTTCAATTCCTAAATCAATTAATTGTTGTTCATCAACTGGACATGGTGCATTTGACATTGGGCAAACTGCATTTAAATTTTTAGGGAACGCAATCACATCTCTAATATTATCTGTACCACTAATAATCATTGTTAATCTATCTAAACCAAAAGCTGCTCCACCATGAGGAGGTGTTCCATATTGGAATGCATCAACAAAGAAACCAAATTTTCTTTTAATATCTTCATCAGTAAATCCTAAAATATTAAAGATTTTCTTTTGCATTTCTTGATCATATATACGTAAAGATCCACCACCAGCTTCATAACCATTAATAACAATATCATATGCTGCTGATAATACTTTTTCAGGAGCAGTATCAAGTAAAGGATAATCTTCTTCTCTAGGTCTAGTAAATGGGTGGTGTTCAGAAGTATATGAGCCATCATCCAGTTTATCAAATAATGGGAAATCAACAACCCATAAGAAATCAAATGTATTAGGTTTAATTAAATTTAATGTTTTTGCATAATGAGTTCTTAAAGCACCTAAAGCAAAACAAACTTTATTAAATTCGCCTGCTGCAATAATAATAATATCATCATTTTCTAAAGCTAAATGATTAATTAAATTTTGTTTCATTCCATCATTTAAAAATTTAGTAAAAGAACCTTCAATTTCATTATTTAAATATTTTAAAACTGTAACTTGCTTAATACCATATTTTTTAGAAATATCATTTAATGAATCCATTACTTTTCTTGAAGTAACACTTGCAACGTTTTTAACTACAATACATCTAATATCTTGAGCTTCTTTAAAAGCAGTAAATTCTATATCTTTTAAATCTTCTTTGATATCATGTAAGCACATATCAAATCTAGTATCTGGTTTATCTGAACCATATTTACCCATTGCTATTTTCCATGGAATTCTTCTAAATGGAGTTTCTATTTCAAGATTTTTAACATCTTTAAAAACTTTTTTTATTGCATTTTCAAGTAAAGTTAAAATTTCGTCTTGATTCATGAATGACATTTCAATATCAACTTGAGTAAAATCAGGTTGACGATCTGCTCTTAAATCTTCATCACGGAAACATCTAGCAATTTGATAATATCTTTCCATACCACCAATCATTAATAATTGTTTAAATAATTGAGGTGATTGAGGTAAAGCAAAGAATGATCCTTTTCTAGTTCTTGAAGGAACTAAATAATCTCTAGCGCCTTCAGGAGTTGATAAAGTTAAAATAGGAGTTTCTATTTCAGTAAAATCATAAGAATCAAAATATTCTCTTAATGAACGAGTGATTTTTGCTCTTGTCATTAAATAATTTTGCATTACAGGTCTACGCAAATCTAAATAACGATATTTTAATCTTGTATCTTCAAGAGCATCTGTATCATCAGCAATAATAAATGGAGTTAAATTTGCTGTATTTACAATATTAATTTTATTAGCAACAACTTCAATTTCACCAGTTTCTAATTTAGGATTTTTATTGTTTCTTAATTGAACAATACCACTTACTTGAATAATATATTCATTCTTAATATTCTTTAAGCAATCAAAATTAGCTTCTTCAGCAATAATTTGGGTATAACCAAAATGATCTCTTAAATCAATAAATACTAAGCTTCCTAAATTTCTTTTTTTACCAACCCAACCAATTAATGTGACTTCTTTATTAACATCACTTGCTCTTAATTCACCACATGTATGGGTTCTACTTTCCATTTTTAGCATTCTTCTTCCTCCTCAAATACTATTTTATTTGTTAAATAATCAATTAAATCATGATAATCAACTTCTTCTTGAACAGTTGTTTTTAAATTCTTTATTGGATAAACATATGATTTCATTTCATTTTCACCAATAATTAAAGCAAATTTGGCATTTTTTCTATTTGCAATTTTAAATTGTTGACCAATCGATTTATTTTCTAAACACATATCTACTTTAAAACAATTATTTCTTAATTCTTGCATTAAGATAAATGATGTTTGTAAAGTTTCTTCTCCCATATGAATAATATAAACATCTAATGAAGTCTTTTCTAAGCTTTCAGGCATTAATTCTTTTAATAAAGTATTAACTCTTTCTATTCCAATAGCAAAACCTACACTAGATAAAGCTGGACCACCAATTTCACTAACTAAATTATCATAATGTCCACCTGCGCCGATTGCACCAATAGAAGTACCATCTTTTAAATAATAATGATATTCAAAGACAACATGAGAATAATAATCTAATCCTCTAACTAAAGTATCATCAATTTCATAAGGAATTTGTTGTTCATCAAGTAAAGATAAAACTTTAGCAAAATATTCTTTAGAATTTTCATTTAGATAATCTTTCATTTTAGGTGCTTGTTTAATAATTTCTTGATCTTCAGGATCTTTACAATCAAGAATTCTTAAAACATTAGTTTCAAATCTTCTTTTACAATCATCGCACATATTTTGAATCTTATCTTTAAAAAATTCTCTTAATGCTACTTGATAATTTTTTCTTGATTCTTCATCACCTAATGTATTAATTTTTAAAACAATATTTTCAAAGCCTAATGTTTGTAAAGCACTAAATCCTAAAGAAATTGTTTCAACATCAGATAAATAAGAATTGACTCCAACACATTCAACACCAAATTGATTAAATTGTCTATAACGACCTTTTGCTGGTCTTTCATATCTAAATGTTGGTCCATAATAATAATATTTAAGTGGTAAATCTTTTGTAGCGTATAATTTATTATTTACAATCGCTCTAATAACACCAGCTGTTACTTCAGGTCTTAAAGTAATATTTCTTCCACCTTTATCAATAAAAGTAAACATTTCTTTAGTAACTATGTCACTGGATTCACCAGAAGTACGGGCAAATAATTCTGTTTGTTCATATAAAGGTGTATGAATAGGATTATATCCATAAAATTTTACAATATCTTTTAATGTTTCAACAATATTTTCAATATTTAACGCCTCTTCATCAAAAGCATCATATGTTCCTCTTTGATTTTGATATACCATAAAATCCTCCTTCAATAAAAAAGGTACCCTTAAAGGACGTTATTAACGTGGTACCACCTTTATTCATTTTTTTTTAAAATGCACTTAATAACTTTAACGCTAGTCAACGAATAACTTACTTTATTCAGTTATTGTTCTCCATAGTGTCTAATTAAATTTATTTTTTAGTCTTGCACCAAACGACTTTTCTCTAAGCAAATAATAATTTAATGTTTCTATTTCTTTGAACAAAATTATTATAATTAAAAAATTTATTTTTCACAATAAAATAATTTTAACTTATTTCTTTTTCTTCTCTTTTTTTGTAGTTTTAGGTTTAATTTCAACAAAATTTTTATCAAAGACCTTTTTAAATATCGGATCTTCATTACAAACAAAATCCATTATTTCATTATTTAAAGGATTTTTTAATGATAATTTTCTAGCATGTAAGCCTAATCTACCGATTGTGTATAATGTTGCTTGATATTTTTCATCACCAACAATTGGATGACCTTTTTCTTTAAAATGAACTCTTATTTGATTTTTTCTTCCTGTTTCAATATGAACATCTACTAAAGAATATTTTTCATTTTTTTGGATAACTTTATATTTAGTAACAGCTTTTTGTCCATCACCTTTTTTACTAGCTGAATACATTAAATTAGTTGAAGATTCTCTAAGCCATGAAACAATTGTGCCTTCATCTTTATCTAAATTACCTTCAATTAAAGCAATATATTCTCTATCAACCACTAAATCATTCCAATTATCTTGTAATATATTACGAAGTTTTTCATTTTTAGTAAATAATAAAACTCCACTTGTTTCTTTATCGATTCTATGAGTAACAAATATTCGATTATGAACATCTTTACTTCTTACATAATCCATACATAATCTATATGCAGTAATTGTTTTTTCTTTATCAGAAGCAACAGATAATAATCCAGCGGGTTTATTTATTACTAAATAATTATCATCTTCATATAATATTTTTAATTTGGATGATTTTTGTTTAGTTGAAGTTACTGATACTGGCGAAATTTGAATTATATCACCACTTACTACTTCAAAATCAAATTGAGAAACAGGCGCTCCATCAACTAAAACTAATTTTCTTGATAATAATGTTTTAATATTATTTCTTGATTTATTAGGAAATGTTTCTATTAAAAAATCAATTAATCTTTGATTAGATTTAACTTCATATTTTTTTAATTCTTTTTGATCAACAATTCTTTTACTTGGTCTATTTTTTCTCATTTTGTTACTCTCTTTACTTCATATACTCCATCAACATTAACAATACTATTAAATAAATCTTGTAATTTATTTACGCTTGATATTAAAACAGTTGCATTAATAGATGCAGTAGAACTTTCTTTATGGGTTTTAGCAGATATTTTTTGACATGGAACACTTATTTGAGAAAGTAAATTCATTATATCAATTAATAAATTAAATCTATCATTAGCGTTAATTAATATATTAACTGGAAATTTAGATTCTTCCATATTTGGATTCCACATAACTTGAATTAACCTTGTTTCATCTTTGATATTTGGGCAATCAATTCTATGAACTTTAATACCTTGCCCACGTGAAACATAACCAATTATTTTATCTCCTGGTAATGGTGAACAACATGGAGATAAACTAACTTTAACATTGCTAGTTCCACTAACTAAAATAGCTTGTTTAGAAGAAACATGATTTTTTAATGTATTTTTTTCAATATATCTATTTAATGCCTCTTCATCAGATAATTTTTTTAAGCCTAAATAATCAATAATAGCAGATGGTAAAGGAGATCTATTAGAAATATTTACATATAAATCTTCTAAAGTATTACTAGTATATCTACTTAAAACTTTTTCATCAGATAATAGTTTAATCATTTGTTTTTCGTTATAACCATAATCTTTTAATTCTTCGAGCATCATTTCTTTACCACGTTCAATATTTTCTTGACGATTAATTTCTTCATTTTTCTTAGCCAAAAATTTTCTAATATGATTTTTAGCTAATGATGTTTGAACAATATTTAACCAACCTTCATTTGGTCCAGTTGATACTTTTGAGGTTTTAATTTCACAAACATCACCAGTTTTTAATTTAGTAGATAATGGCATTAAAACTCCATTAATAAGCGCACCAACGGCTGAATCACCAACTTTAGTATGAATTTTATAAGCAAAATCTAAAGGTGTTGCACCTGTTGGTAAATCAATAACTTTGCCTAAAGGAGTAAAAACATAAACATTTGCATCAAAAATATCTTTTTGTAAAGCAGTCATGTAATCATAAGCATCTTTATTGTTTGATTCAATAGTTTTAAAATCACTTAACCAATGTAATTTTTCTTCAATTTCTTTTTGTTCTTTTTTAGGATCATATTTCTCATTTTCTTTATATCTCCAATGAGCAGCGATACCACTTTCAGCAATTTCATCCATTTCTTTAGTTCTAATTTGGATTTCGTATATATTACCATCATTAGCTACAATAGTTGTATGTAATGATTGATACATATTTGGTTTAGGCATTGCTATATAATCTTTAAAACGACCTGGAATTGGTTTATAAATACTATGAATATAACCTAAAACTTCATAACAATTAACTTCTGTTTCAGTTATAATTCTAATTGCCATAATATCGTATATTTCTTCAAATTTACGACCTTTAAAAAATATTTTTTTATAAATAGAATAAATACTTTTAATTCTTGCTGAAATTTCAAATTTAATATGTTTATCAATTAACATGTCAGCAATTTTCTTTTGCATAGTAATAATATTCTTTTTTCTATTAGTAGCACTATTATTAAGCAAAGAATCAATTAATTCATATTTATCTGGTTCAAGATAATATAAAGAAAGATTTTCTAATTCACTTTTTATATTATTCATACCAAGACGATGGGCAATAGGAGCATAAACTTCTAATGTTTCTTTAGCAATTCTTTGTTGTTTTTCTTCATTTAAATATTCAAGAGTACGCATATTATGTAATCTATCAGCTAATTTAATAATAATTACACGTACATCTCTAGCCATTGCAATAAATATTTTACGATGTGATTCAGCTAAAAATTCTTTATCTTTTCTTCTTGATAAAGCTTGTATTTTAGTTAAAGCATCAACTAGAGTAGCAATTTCAGGAGAAAATGTTTTACTAATTTCTTCATTTGTAACATTGCAATCTTCTTGTACATCATGTAAAATACCTGCAATTAATGTATTTGGCCCAGCATTTAAGCAAGCTAAAATATAAGCCACTTCAATAATGTGGATTATATAAGGTTCACCTGATTTTCTAACTTGACCAGAATGTTTTTCACTTGCATATTCAAATGCAAATTCTATTCTTTTTATATCATCTGAATTATGAATATAATTTTCAAATTTATCTTTTACATCCTGGAAAGTATGTTTTTCATAAACAAACTTTTCCATAAATAATTATTCCTCGTCTGATAATTCAAGTAAGGCTTTAAATTTATATTTCTTTGGTAAATTTTCAATTCCTGGTAATCCTTTTAAAGCAATAACACAACCTACTCCCACTACTTCAGCACCTAATTCATTAATCATATGTGCGGTTGCATCAATAGTTCCACCTACTGCAACTAAATCATCAATAATAACAACTTTATCACCTTTTTTTAATGAATCTTTATGCATACATAATGTATCTTGACCATATTCAAGATCATAAGTATAAGTTACTTGTTCACGTGGTAATTTATGAGGTTTTCTTACAGGAACAAATCCCATATTAGCATTAAATGCTACTGGAGCGCCAAATAAAAATCCTCTTGCTTCTGGACCAACAATAACATTAGCCCCACATTCAATAGCAAATTTTGTTAATTCTTCAACAGTATATTTAAAAGCATCTTTATCTTTTAATAAAGGAGTGACATCTTTAAAAGAAATTCCTTCTTTTGGATATCCATTAATAACTGCAATATAATCATTTAAATTCATAATCTATTTCTCCTTTGAAAACAATATTAATTATACAATGAAAATATGATTAATAAAAGATTTCTTCTTAGTTAATTTAACACTTTTTTAAATTTTAAATATATTAAAATAGGTGATTATATGATAAATAGATATTATAACAATCAATATAGATATCAAACTCCAATTAATATTCCTTCTCAAAGAAGTTATATTAATCCACTAAATGGAAGAAAAACATTTGAAATAAAAGATTTAATTATTAAAGCTGAAAAAGGTGTTGATACCATTAGCAGTGTTATTCCTTTATATAAAAAAGTTCAACCTGTTATTGAACAAGGAAAAAGTTTTGTCACTAATATAAATTCTTTTTTTAAAAAGAATAAAAAAGAAGATAAACCAAAAGTAGAAAAAGTAGAAGCAGAAATTGTTGAACCAAATAATATAAAACAAGAAACTCAAGATTATAGAACTAATCAAACTAATTCAAAACCATTTTTTCTTTAAGATAAATTAGTTTATAATAAAGATATGGAAATAACTTTAGCAACTCATTATGGTTTTTGTCAAGGAGTAAAAAATGCGATTAATATTGTTAATAATATTAATCATGATAATAAACCAATATATATGTTAAATAAACTTGTTCATAATAATAATGTTTGTGAACAATTTATTAATAATGGAATTATAATTCTTGATGACGATCGTTCTTTAGAAGAAAAAATTAATTCTATAAATGAAGGCACTATTATATTTTCAGCTCATGGTCATGATAAAAAATTAAATACATTAGCTAAAAATAAAAATTTAAACATAATTGATACAACATGTCCTAAAGTTATTTTAAATGAAAAATCAATTATTAAAGCTTTAAATGAAAATAAAACTGTAATTTATATTGGAATAAAAAAACATCCAGAAACTATTGCTAGTTTATCTATATCTAATAAAATTATATTTTTAGATTTTTTTAATCCAGATTATTCATTAATTGAAAATTTAGACAATGTATCAGTTCATAATCAAACAACCTTAATTCAAGATGATTTAAAAAAGATTAATGATGTATTAATAAAAAAAATAAAACATATTGAAATTCATAATGATATTTGTTTTGCTACTACTTTAAGACAAAAATGTTTTGATCAAATTACTAATGAAGATGTCATTTTTGTAATTGGTGATAAAATTTCAAGTAATTCAACTAGATTATATGAAGTAGCTAAAAATAAATTTAAAATTGATGTTTATCAAATTTCTAATTTAGAAGAAATAAAAAAATTAGATTTACATAAATATAAAAAAGGATTTATAACTGCAGGAGCTTCTACTCCAGATCAAGTTATAAATCCAATTATTAAATATTTAACGAATTATTAATTCTATTTGTTTAACATCATTAACAATTTTAATATCTAAATTTTTATCAAATGATAATAATATTTTTTTCATTTGATTACAAAACGCTACTTCTATTTCATGATCAACATGTAAATAATTTAAATTTCTTTCTTGCAATTCTTTTCTTATATGATAAGGTGTATCACCCGATAAAAAGATATCTATTCCTTCATTTAATGCTTTAATTGCATTACTAGAGCCACTTCCACCAATAATTGCGACTGAAGAAATATATTGTTTACCATTGCTAATTAATTGACCATAATCTAAAGATAATTTTTCTAAAGCATATTTACTAAATTCATGAATTTCCATTGGTTTAGTTAAATAACCTTTTCTAGCCATTGGTATATCTTCAATCGGTGTAATATCATTTAATTCTAATAAAGATGCTAAAGCATCATTCATACCATCTTTTGCTTCATCAAAATTAGTGTGAAAAGAATATACAGAAATATTATTTAAAAACAATTTATCATATAATTCTTTTTTATAATCATTAGTAGCTAAAATATATTTCTTTTTACCATATAAAAATGGATGGTGAGAAATAATAACATCAACATTATTATTTATTGCTTCTTCAACTACTTTTTTAGTTACATCTAAACATAAAATTATTTTATTAAATTCTTCTTTATGTGTGTTTAACATGCAACCAGTATGATCATGATATTTTTTAGCAATACTAAGAGGAAATTTTTTATATAATTTTCTAATTAAAGTTTTACTTTTCATTAATAATCTCCAAAATATTCTTCTTTGTGTTTAATAATTTATTTTTCTTTTCAATATTAATATTTTCATTATTTAAAATTTTATCTATTTCAGATAAATATTTATTTAAATAATCAATAAATAATTTATCTTTTCTTTTTAATAATATTGGTCCATATTCAATTTCTAAATCATTTAATTTTTCTTGACCTTTTTTATATTTTAAAACATGATAATATTTATCTTCAAAAACAATTCCTTCATCAATTAATTGATAACCATGGTTCATCATAAATAATCTTACTTTTTCAATATGAGATTGAGGAGATAAAATAATATAATTAACATTTTTTAATTTATCAAAATCATCATTTAATATTTTAATTATTAAATCTCCACCCATTCCTGTAATTAATAAAGTATCAATATCAACAGGAAGATTTTTAATACCACTTACTAAATCAAGATTATATAAATTTTTATTAACATTTAAAAATGTTGTTTTTAGATTATTAAAAGGACCTTTTTTATTATCAGAAGCATATATTTTTTTAGTAATATTTTTTTCTAATAAATAATATGGTAAATATCCGTGATCTGAACCAATATCCGCAATATAAGAATTATTATCAACAAAAGAAGAAATATATTCTAATCTTTTAGATAAAATCATTAATCTTTATAATCTCCAAATCTTTTTGATCTAGTTGGATGACGTAATTTTCTAATTGCTTTAGCTTCAATTTGACGAATTCTTTCACGAGTAACACCAAATTCTTTACCAACTTCTTCAAGAGTTCTTGGTCTATCATCATCAAGACCATATCTTAAACGTAAAACTCTTTCTTCTCTATCAGTTAATTCTTTCATTACTGATCTTAATTCATCCTTAAGTAAACTTTTTGTAGTGTAATCTGAAGGTGAAACTGCTTCTTTATCTTCAATAAAATCACCTAAATGAGAATCATCTTCTTCACCAATAGGAGTTTCTAATGAAACAGGATCTAACGCTATTTTTTGAATTTCTCTAACTCGTTCAGGAGTAATTGTACCATCTAATTTTTCAGCAATTTCTTCTGGAGTTGGTTCACGTCCTTTTTCTTGAACAAGTTGTCTTTGAATTCTTGTAATTTTGTTAATAGTTTCAACCATATGAACTGGAATTCTAATAGTTCTAGCTTGGTCAGCAATAGCTCTAGTAATAGCTTGTTTAATCCACCATGTTGCGTAAGTAGAAAATTTATAACCTCTTGTATAATCAAATTTTTCAACAGCTTTAATTAAACCAAGGTTGCCTTCTTGAATTAAATCTAAGAATAACATGCCTCTACCAACATATCTTTTAGCAATAGAAACAACAAGTCTTAAATTAGCTTGTGTTAATTGATCTTTAGCTCTTTTATCTCCTTGTTGAATTCTTTTAGCAAGTTCAATTTCTTCTTGTGGGCTTAATAATTTATAACAGCCAATTTGTTTTAAATACATTTTAACTGGATCATTGATTTTAACTGAATCCATCGATAACATATCTAAATCTGTATCAAGATTTGGATCAATATGTTCCATGGCATTTTCGTTATAATCATCATCATTTTCAAAGACTTCTGTTAAATCATCGTCCTTATCCATGTTTTTTAAATCTTCATCAGATAAATCAATATCATCTAAATTTTGATCATCTTCTTCATCAGAAATAACTTCAATCTTCTTATCTTTGAAATATTGAATTAATGATTCAAGGTCTTCATCAGATAAATCAAGTTGAGCAACTGCATCTAAAATATCTTCTTGATTCAATGAGCCATCTTTCTTACCTTGTTTTTCTAATCTTTTTTTAATAGTATCTAATGACTCAATCGCTTCATCTTCAGGATTAGAATAATTTTCATCTTCTAATTCTTCGTCTTCATCATCAAATTCTTCTTCATCTTCAGGAAGATCATTTTCTAATTCTTCATTTTCTAATTCAGTTTTCTTTGTTTTTGCCATAGTTTCTTACTCCTTTTCTTTGGTCTAACAATTTTGCTCTTGCAATTTCATCAAGAGCGAATGCATCTTGATTTAATAAATCATCCTCATGTCTAATTTTTAATAATTCTTTCATTCTCATTAAACATTCATTAATTATTTCATTTTCACATGGAGGATATTTTTCTTCATTTATTTTAATAACTTCATCAACAAGCATTTGATTTTCATTCATTGATTGTATTAAAGATATAACATCATTTAAATTATAATTAGTATTATCTTGTCTTATTTCTTCTAAATAAGAAAATATTTTTAAATAAATATCATCTACAAAAGGAAAGACATCACTTTGACTAATTAAATAAAATGAATCAGGATTATTTAAAACATAATGAATTAATTGTCTTTCAATTCTTTGTTTTGCATCATATTTTTTTTGAATTACTTTTTGTTTACTGATTGTAAAATCTACAAACAATTCTTCATTATTTTCACTTTTGAATAATTTAGCTAAAGAATTATAATTAAATCCAGTAATAGAAGCAATTTCTTTTGTAAATGCTTCTTTTTCTAATGGATCAGTGAAATAAATATATTTACTTATTTCATTAACAAAATTTCTTTTTCCATCAATCGTATTTAAATTATTTTTATTTAAGAAATATTGAATAATAAATTCATTTTTCAAAATTAAATTATTTGCAATTTCTTTTAATTTAGTTTCTCCATCTTGATTAAATATTTCATCTGGATCACGTTTATCACCATTATAATTAACAATTTTATAATTAATTTTTGCTTCATCAAGAATAGGTAACATTTTTAATATTCCATGTTGACCTGCTTCATCGCCATCTAAACATAATCTTAATTCAACATTTAATTTTTTTAATTGTTTAGCATGTAATGATGTAAAAGCTGTTCCCATTAATGCCACTACAGATTTAATATTACAACGATATAAACTAAATACATCCATAAAGCCTTCAACAACATAACAACAATTTTCTTTTAATGCTTCATTTTTAGCGTTTTGATAATTATATAAAACATTAGATTTATTGAATATTTTTGACGCTGGTGAATTAACATATTTTGCTTCATCATTATCTTCTATTCTTCTTCCAGAAAATCCAATTACTTCTCCATATTCATTAAATAATGTAAAAATAACTCTATTTTTAAATCTATCGGTAAATTCACTACCTTCATGAATAAGTATACCAACTTCTTCTAATACATTTACTTCATTATCTTTACTTCTTAATTGCTTAATAGTAAATTGACCATTTTCAGGTGCAAATCCTAAAGAGAAATAATCAATCATATCTTGAGAAATATTTCTTTTAGAAAAATATTCTTTACCTTTAATTCCTGCATTAGTAGATAAAACATAATGATAAAAATTTGAAGCATCTAAATTAACTTTTAATAATGATTTAGTTTTATCATCAATAATTCTTTCTTGAACTTGTAATAAAGGTGAAGAATAATTAATAATTTCTGCTACTTTTTTTACTGCATCAAGGAAACCAACGTGTTCATATTTTTCTACAAATGTAAAGACATTACCACCAGTACCACATGAAAAACAACGAAATATTTGTAATTTAGGATTTATTTGCATTGAAGGATTATGGTCATCATGAAAAGGGCAAACAGAAACATATCCATTGCCTTTTTTAATAACATTTATATATGCTGAAATTACTTGAACAATATCAGCTTTATTTAATATATCCTTTATTACTTCTTGTGGTATCATTTATCTTTTATAATTTAATTTGTTTTTTTACAAAATCAATAATTTCATCTAATGTCATTCTTGTTTGTTCCATTGTATCACGATTTCTTAAAGTATATGTTTTGTTTTCTTTAGAATCAAAATCAACAGTTAAACAATATGGTGTACCAATAGAATCTTGTCTACGATATCTTTTACCAATAGAACCAGTTTCATCATAAGTAGTAGAAAATTCTTTTACTAATCTAAATAAAACTTCATCAGCTTCTTCTTTTAATTGTTTACTTAAAGGTAAAACAGCAACTTTATATGGAGCAAGAACTGGACTTAAACGTAAAACAGTTCTAGTATCTTTTTCTAATGTTTCTTCTTCATAAGCTTCACATAAACAAGCTAAGCATATTCTATCTACACCTACAGCAGGTTCAACACAATATGGAACAAATTTTTCGTTTGTAAATGGATCTAAATATTGTAAATTTTCTCCTGAATATTGTTGATGTCTTGATAAATCATAATCAGTTCTATCTGCTACACCCCATAATTCACCCCAGCCAAATGGGAATAAATATTCAATATCTGTTGTAGCTTTAGAATAGAACGCTAAAGCAGCTTTATCATGATCTCTTAATCTTAATGATTCTTTCTTTAAACCTAAACTTAATAAGAAATTATAACAATATTCTTTCCAATAACTAAACCATTTCAAATCTTCACCTGGATGACAGAAAAATTCCATTTCCATTTGTTCAAATTCACGAGTTCTAAATGTAAAATTACCTGGAGTAATTTCATTTCTAAATGATTTACCAATATCACAAATACCAAAAGGTAATTTCTTTCTCATTGAACGTTGAACATTACTAAAATTAACAAACAATCCTTGAGCAGTTTCTGGTCTTAAATATACTTCACTTTTAGCATCTTCAGTAACTCCAATATGAGTTTTAAACATTAATTGGAATTGTCTAATATCTGTAAAATTAGATTCACCACATACTGGACATTTAATATGATGTTCTTTAACATATTGATTCATTTGTTCATTTGTCCAACCATCACAACTAATATGATCTTGTTTTTCAATTAAATCATCGGCTCTATGACGAGATTTACAATGTTTACAATCAATTAAAGGATCTGAGAAATTACCAATATGTCCAGTAGCTTCCCAAACTTTTGAATTCATGATAATTGCTGGATCAAGACCAACATTCATTGGTTGTTCAGTAACAAATTTTTGCCACCAGCAAGCTTTAACATTGTTTTTAAATAAAACACCAAGTGGTCCATAATCCCAAGAATTAGCTAAACCACCATATATTTGCGAACCAGGAAAAACATATCCTGTTGTTTGCAAATGAGTTACAATCGTATCAAATTTCTTTTCCATTTTTTTACTCCATAAAAAATAACATTAAATATTTTATCTATAAAAACATTTATAGTCAACCTACTATAAGTGTATTTACCTATATTTTTTCAACAATATTAGTATAATTGTTTAAACATATCAAAGAATCCTAATTTTTTAAAACCAAATGATTCTTGTAAATATAAAACATATTCTTTAATAATTCTAATAGCAATATCTTTTTTAAATTCATAATGATAATAATTATCTTCATCAACTAAAAATGTATATCTAATTGATTTTAAATATTCAATATCTTGTTTATCTTGATTATATGATAAACATTTATTACAAATAAAGCCTCCATCATTATATGACATAAAAACTATATTATCTTTTCTACCACATTTAACACAGCTAGATGTATCAAGTTGATATCCAGAATCAATAATAATTTTTGCTAAAAAAATACTTGTAATTGTAAAAACATCAAATTTATCAAGTGAATCAATTAAATATTCAAACAATTTATAAATTGTAAATGAAGGTTTATCATCTAAAAAAGTTAATATCGATTCACTTACCAATCCAATACATGCCATGTAATCAATAGAATTATATAAAGAAGGATTATAATGAATTATTTTACCTTTAGTTAAAATATAATAATTAGATTTTCCTTTTTCTAAAGTAAATTCACTAAAAGCATATAATGCACAACAAGCTTTATTTTTAGAAGTTAATTTATTAACTCCTTTAGCAATAAAACTAATTAAACCATCATTAGTTAAACAAGTAATAATTGCATCATATTCTTTATAATCAACTGTTTTAATAACAAAACCTTGAACAATATATTCTTGATTATTCATTATCTTCGCTATAACCAAATTCTTTTAAATAAGTAGTTGAATCTCTCCAATGAGGTTCTACTCTAACAAAAGTCATTAAATTAATTTTTCTTGATAAAAGATTTTCAATTTCTTTTCTACTTGCCATACCAATTTTTTTAATCATTTGGCCATTTTTACCAACAATAATTTTCTTTTGTGAATCTCTTTCCACTAATATTGTTGCATGAATATGTAATGTATCATTAATTTTTTTCATTGATTCAATTTTACAAGCAGCACAATGTGGAACTTCTTGAGAAGTAAACATTAATATTTTTTCTCTAATTATTTCTCCTATAACAAAAGAAAGTGGATGATTAGATTTCATATCATCAGGATAATATTTCTCTCCATTTGGTAGAACTTCTTTAACTTCTTTTATTAATTCATCAATATTAAATTTATCTTTACATGATATTTCAATTAATTTAGCTTTTGGAAACATTAATTGATATTCTTTTTTTAAAGAATTAATTAAATAAATATTTGTTAAATCAATTTTATTAAAGACAACAAATGTTGGAACATCTTTTTCAAAACGATCTTTTAACATAATATCTTTTTCTTTATCAAAAGGAATTGAAGCATCAACTAAAATAATCAATGCATCAACATCAATTAAAGAATAAGCAATTTGTTTATTCATATATTGATCTAATTTTTGATGTGATTTTACTACACCTGGTGTGTCAATAAAAATAATTTGTGAATCATCATCACTATAAATTCCTTGTATAGAATTTCTTGTTGTTTGAGGTTTACTAGTAGCAATAGAAATTTTTTGTTTCATTATTAAATTTAATAATGTTGATTTTCCTGCATTAGTTTTACCTACGATTGATACAAAACCTACTTTTTTCACTTTTTTAAATCTTCTCCATTAAAACTATAAGGCAATAATTCTTTAATGTTTGTTTTCAAAAAATCACCTTTTAAATTACATAAATATATTGGGGCATCTTCATTATATAATTCGCTTAATACTTGTCTACAAGCCCCACATGGTGATGTAATTCTTTCAGTATCAGCAATAATACATAATTGAACATAATCTTCTTTTCTATATCCTAATAAATAAGCTTGAAATATAGCATTTCTTTCTGCACACATTGTAAGTCCATAACTGGAATTTTCAATATTCGCGCCATAAATTAATTTACCATCTTTACATTCAATAACAGCGCCAACTTTAAAACCAGAATATCTTGCGTATGCTTTTTCTCTAGCTTTTTTAGCTTCATTCATTAATTCTTCAATACTTAGCATATTCCTCCTATAATTTCATTATTTCCATTATTTTATCTTGAATAGAAAACATTTCTTTTTCTTCTATTTCATTTTGATGATCATAACCAAGTAAATGTAATAATCCATGAGTAAATAAAAATGCCATTTCTCTTTCAAAAGAATGTTTATATTCTTCTGCTTGCATTTTTGCTTTATCAACACAAATAAATATTTCACCTAAATCTCTAGGTAAATCTTCATTTGATTTCAAATTTGAAAAATCATTATTATCTTCGAATGCAAAAGAAATAACATCAGTTGGACGATCAACATGACGATATTCTTTATTAATTTTATGTATTTCTTCTAAAGATACTAAATCAACTTCAAAAATAAAATAAGCATTCAAATTTAAATAATTAAAAATTATATTCGCTAAATTTAAATAATAATCTTCATAATTATCATATTTTTTATCAACTTGATTGGAAAAAGTCATTTCTATATTCATAAATAAATATCCTCGTAAAATATTATAACATAAAATTTACATCTTTATATCTATAACAAACTAAATATTTTAATTTACATGTAAATGAATCAATAATTCTTTATTTAACAATAAATAATCATCATTAATATATAAATAATTTAAATTGTCATAAATAATTCCATTTATAATTAAATAATAAATAAATGGTGAAAAATTATTATTATAAATACAAATAATAAAATCACAAATTACAATTAAAACATATTTTAAAATATTAAATAAATTAATTTTGTTAATAATAGAATACGCTAAAGAATTAGCTCTTACATAATCATTATTAATTTCTAACAAATAATTATTAAATTTTAATGGTTGATTTATTTCAAATAAAATTAATTCTTTAAAATAAATAAACAATGTTATACAAAAAATAAACAATAAATTCTTAATATCATTTATCAACAAAAATAATATTAAAAATGATAAAATCGAACTTTTATAAATTATATTCTGATAATAAGAAAAATAATCTTTCTTTAAATTAAATTCATTTCTTATATTCTCAAACGAATTATCTTTATTAATACTTGAATAAATAATTTTCTTATCATATTTCTTTAAAATTATATTATTAAATATTTGATTAAATATCATGATTACAAAAAATAAAATAACCATAATAATTAATTGATATATATTATTTAAAACAAACGAAGATAAAAATAACAATATAAATTGAATAAGATTAAATACAATAGAATAAACAAAATAATAATTTTTAAAGTCTTTATAATAATCATCACATTTAGTTCTTTTATAATTATCAATCATTAAAATATAACCAGTAAACAAATTTTTAAATACATTAATTTCCACCTTTTGTTTCTTTAATTTTGGATCAAAATAATAAATATAATTTTTAGTAATTTTATTAACAAGAACATAATGATTTTGTTTATTAATATTTATTAAAGCGATAAAGGGAAATTTATTAACTAGTTTAAAATCTTTAACTTCAAATCCTTTTAAATTTAAATTATATTTTTCACCAATTTTCTTCAATTCTAAAAGTGAATAACTTTTTTTAGTAATATTTTCTTTCATAAATAAATAATTCTTATCATTATTAATATTAGCTAATAACATTTTTATAACAGCATAACCACAATCATAATCATTTAACTGTAAGCAATAATATTTCATAAAAAAACCTCCATTATATAAATAGAGGTAATTTTTGAAAAATTAATATTTTTTTATTTTAATCTAGCTAAATATTCTTCTTTTTCTTTTTCAAATTGCGCTAGTTTCTTTTGTTCTAATTCAATTTTTTCTTTAGGAGCTTTATTTACAAATCCTGGATTATTAAGCATTTTTTTACAACGATTAATTTCATTATCTAAGAAAGAAATTTTATCATTTATTTTCTTAATTAATTCTTCATTTGATAAATTTTCTTCAATAAACATTTGTCCAAGGAAATAAATAGATGATAAATTTTGTTTTTCTTTTTGATCAATAATAATTTCTTCAGCAAACCCAAATCTTGTTAAATAAGGAATGATTATATTAAAATCAAAATTCTTTTCATTATGGAATAAATATAATCTAACTTTGCTACTTGGAGCAAGGTTATTATTAACTTTAAACGCTCTAATATCTTTAATCATTGAAATCATTGAATTAATTTCTTCTTCTGCTAAGTCATTAAAATATTTTTCTTCCACTTCAGGGTAAGCATCTAACATAATTGATTCTTTATGATGTGGTAAATTAAGATATATTTCTTCAGCAATAAAAGGTGTATATGGATATATCATTAAGATAATTGATTTTAATACTTTTAATAAAACTTTTTTAGTATTTATATCATTATTTGTAGTAAATTTAACTTTACTTAATTCAAGATACCATGAAGTAAAATCATCATAAACAAAATTATATAAATGAGTAGAAGCATTAGCAAAATCATATTTTTCCATGTTTTCAGTAACATTTTTAATACAATGATTTAATCTTGAAAGAATATATTTATCAATTAAATCTAATTTTGTTTCATCAATATTTTCATCTAATTCTTCATTTTCTATATTCATTAAAATAAATCTTGATGCATTCCAAATCTTATTTAAATATGCTTCACTTGCTTTAATTTTTTCTTCAGAATATCTTGTATCTAATCCTGGAGAAGTAGATGTAGTCAAGAAATATCTTAAAGCATCAACACCATATTGATTAATAACATCAATAGGATCAATACCATTTCCTAAAGATTTAGACATTTTTCTACCTTGTGAATCTCTAATTAAACCATGAATTAAACATTTATCAAAAGGTCTTTTATCCATAAAATGTAAACCTTGGAAAATCATTCTTGAAACCCAGAAGAAAATAATATCATATGCAGTAACCATTACATCAATAGGATAATATCTTTCAAGTAAATGAGTTTTTTCTGGCCAACCTAAAGTGGAAAAAGGCCATAACGCAGAAGAAAACCAAGTATCAAGAACATCTTCATCTTGAGTCCAATTTTCTTTATCTAAAGGTTCTATTTCACTAACTAATAATTCACCAGTATTTTTATTATAATAAGCAGGAATTCTATGCCCCCACCATAATTGACGTGAAATACACCAATCTTCGCAATTTTCCATCCAGTTAGTAAATATTTTATTAAATCTTTCTGGAATAAATTCAACTTTATCTACACTATTTTGATTAGCTAAAGAAGCATCAGCAAGTGGTTTCATTTTAACAAACCATTGTTTTTTTAACATTGGTTCAACAACAGCGCCACTTCTTTCTGAATGACCAACTTGATGAACAATATTTTCTATTTTAATTAAATTACCTTCTTTATCAATATTATTAACTAATTTATCTCGACATGAATAACGATCTAAACCTTTATATTCTTCACCACAGCAATCAGCCATTGTTGCATCATCATTAATAACTATTGGGTGATTAAATCCATATTTTTGGCCAATAATAAAGTCATTTGGGTCATGAGCAGGAGTACATTTCATAGCCCCAGTACCAAATTCAATATCAACATATTCATCAGCAATAACAGGAATTTCTTCATGATTTGCTGGGTTAATTACTTTTTTACCAACAACATCTTTATATCTTTCATCTTTTGGATTAACTACAACGCACACATCGCCAAACATTGTTTCAGGTCTAGTAGTAGCGACAGTTAAATATTGATCAGTACCAACAATATAATATTTAAAATAATAAAATTTACCTTCATCATCTTGGTGAACAACTTCAATATTAGATAAAGCTGTTTTAAAAACTGGGTCCCAGTTAATTATTTTTTCACCACGATAAATTAAACCTTGATTATATAAAGTGACAAAAACATGTTTAACAGCTTTATTTAAACCTTCATCAAGAGTAAATCTTTCTTTAGAATAATCTAAGCTTAACCCCATCATTGCCCATTGAGAATGAATAGTATCAGCATATTCATGTTTCCATTCCCAAGCTCTTTTTAAGAATCCTTCACGTCCTAAATCATATCTAGAAATACCTTCTTTACGAAGTCTTTGTTCAACTTTAGCTTGTGTAGCAATACCTGCATGATCCATTCCAGGTAACCATAAAACATCATATCCTTTAGCTTTTTTATATCTAGCAATAATATCTTGAATAGTAGTGTTCCAAGCATGTCCTAAATGAAGCATACCTGTAACATTTGGTGGTGGAATAACCATAGAAAACTTAGTTTTAGTTTCATCACCACTTAAAAAATAACCTTTATCTTTCCAATTTTGATATTTACCTTTTTCAACTTCTAAATGAGAATAATGAGTTGATAACATAATTTTTTCCTCCTAAATAAAAAAACGTCCATTATAAGGACGTTAAATACGCGGTACCACCTTAATTTGATTAAATATATAATCACACTTAATTGTACTTTAACGCAGCTAACGAAGATTCCTCTTGTTCTCCCTAGCGACCAAAATATATCATTATACATTTTTTCACCAACCAAATGCTCTCTAATGATAATAAATATATTTACCTCTAGTTCATCGACAAAATAATATTAATTTATTTTTTTATATTAATCAACAAAAATTATAACACTCAACATAATTTAATCTTTTCATATAATTTATTGGAGGGGTAAAATGAAAGATTTTTTTATTAAATTTAAAAATAAAATGCCTTATTATAAAGATAAAATATTATCTTCTATTGATGTATTATTAATTTATCAAGGAATTTTATTTATTATATCACCAACTGGAGTTAATCAATTATTATTAATTGGTTTTATAATCATTTTTGTTCTGTATCTATTGAAGAAAATATAACTTCATTATCTAAAGATAAAACTTTATCTAAATAAGAATTTATTTTAATTAAATGATTTAAATCTTCTTGAATATCATTATATCTATGATAATCAAATATATATAACATCGCCATTAAATATTCTTTTTCATAATTATTTAATGGATTAATTTTTAAATATTCATTGATATATGGTATTACATTTAAATAATTAATATTTAATTTAGATATTAAATTATATATATCAAGACTAGCTAAATTAAAGCCAATATTTTCAATAGAAATTATTTTTTCTTGTTTTAATAAAATATGTTCAAAATCAAAATTTTGATAAGTTAAACATAATCTCATATTCTTTTGATTTTTTACTTCATTTTCTAAATTTAAAACATGATTAGATGCTTCCATTAATGCATTCATCATTTTTTGATAATGCAATAAAAAATACCAATTATTTGATGAATGATAATCTTTTCTTTCTTCTACTTCCATCCTTGAATTTAAAATAGAAGATAATTCTTTAATTTTATCATCTAAATAATTTAAAATACTTTCTAAATAATTATCATTTGAATTAATGTTTATATATGTTTTTTTATGTAATTCAGCAATTTTTTTCACATAAAAAGATAACTTCAAATCATAACCTAATATTTTTTCATCACGATAATATTTATAAAGAATGTAATACGAATCATTTTCTATTTGTACATATTTATTATTGTTCCCTCTTAAAGGTAAATTAAAATTATCTACATGACTTAAATATAATCTAGTAAATAATGTTTCTAAATCATCACTAATTACTTTTTTGACAATATATGTATTATCTTTAGAATTAATTTTTGTAACATTGTTTGATAATTTTATTTCTGCTAAATCATCAATATTATATTTATTTTTTATAAATTTAAACATTTTTTAATGGAATTTGAATTAAATTATTTTCGCTAAATTCTTTATCTATATTCATATTTTTTATTATATCTTCATTAACATTAAATTTTTTAGCAATAGAAGATAAATCTTCACCTTTTTTTATACGATAAAATAAATAACTTGATTGATATTTTTCTTTGAATAAAACATCTTTTTCATTATTATTTCTTATTTCATTAACTTTAATTTCATTTGATTTAATTTCAACTTTTTTCTCTTCTTCTTTTATAACTGGATCAAGAATAACAATTTTTTCATCATTTAAATTAATATTATTATCTTCATTTCTTGATAAAAAATCTCTTAATTCGTTTTCTAAAGTAGAATTATTTATAAAACAAAAATTGGAAACAGGAACATCTTCTCCATCAACTTCATAATTTACTTTTAATTTTAAAATATTATCTTCTTGAGAATAATCATAATCATTAATTCTTACTTTAATATCTTTTTTATTGTATTTACATTTATTTAATGTAATATTAAAATCTCTTTTTTCATGCATAGTATTTTCATTATCAAACATTAAATCAATATACAATTTACCAAAAATTTTTATTTCATCAGCATTATCAATAATTTCTTTTTCATCATATAAAGCTATATTAGATACTTTATTATTATTTGATAAAGTAAAATCAAAATTTAATTCAAAATTTTCCATATAAAAACCTCCAATCAATTTTATGATTAGAGGTTTATATTTATTCAAGATAAGAAACAATTTTTTCTTGGATTTTATTTAAAAGATTTGGTTTATTAATAGACGCGAATAAATAATCATTTTCAAAATTATATAATTTAATATTTTTTAATATTTTGGCTTTTTCAGCTTGTTTTAATTTATCTTCTTTAGTAAAAATTAATTCAACTTGATAATTCATATCTTGAAAATATTTTAATACATCTATTTCATCATCAGTTATTTCACGACGAGAATCTAATAAATAAAATACAGCTTTCAATGAACCATTATTTTTTAAATAATCATCCATCATTTCTTCAAATAAATCTTTTTCATAAGCAAGTTTACGATATCCAAAGCCAGGAACATCAACCAAATAAAATTTATTATCAACTAAATAATAATTTACTAATTTAGTTTGTCCAGGTGTTTTAGAAACATAAGCAAGATTTTTTTGATCCACTAAAGCATTAATTAAACTTGATTTACCAACATTAGATTTACCAATAAATAAAATGTGAGGATAATCTAATAAATGATCATTTTTACTAAATGCAGATTTAATAAATTTTGTATTACGAAAATTAATCATTTTTTATACCAAAGCATGTCCAAGAGCTTGTTCAACATTATCAAGTAAAACAAAATTAATATTTTTTCTTACTACTTCTGGTAAATCTTGAATATTTCTACTATTTTCTCTTGGAATAAGAACTTTTGTAATGCCAGCTTTATAAGCTGCAAGAGTTTTTTCTTTTAATCCACCAATAGCTAAAGCATTACCTCTTAAAGTAACTTCTCCAGTCATTGCAACATTAGAATGAACTTTTCTATTAGTTAAACAAGAAACAATAGCAACAGTTAAAGCAATACCTGCTGAAGGACCATCTTTTGGAACTGCTCCTTCTGGAACATGAACATGAATATCATGTTTATCAAAGAAACCTTCTTCAATATGTAATGAAGATGCATTAGCTTTAACATAACTTAAAGCAATAGTAGCAGATTCTTTCATGACATTACCTAAATTACCAGTTAAAACTAAGCCACCTTTACCTTCAAAATATGTAACTTCGATTGGTAAAATTTCTCCTCCAACTGATGTATAAGCAAGTCCAGTAACAACACCAACTTGATCTTCTTTTTCTTTGGAAGAAACTTCAAATATTTCAGTGCCTAAATATTCTTTAACTTTTTTAATATCAATTTTTATCTTTTTATTAGTTTTAGATTTTAATTTATTAACTAAAGTTTTTCTAATTAAAGTACCAATTTTTCTTTCAAGTTCACGTACACCAGATTCTTTAGTGTAACAATCCATTACATAATATAAAGCTTCATCAGTAATATTGAATTCTTTTTCATCAATACCATTTTCTTTACATTGTTTTGGAATTAAATGTTCTCTAGCAATGTGGAATTTTTCTTCATTGGTATATGTATTTAATTCAATTAATTCAAGACGATCTTTTAATGCAGGTGGAATATTTTCTAAATAATTTGCAGTAGCAATAAATAAAACATTACTTAAATCATAAGGTTCTTCAATATAATTATCTTGGAAAAATTTATTTTGTTCTGGATCAAGAACTTCAAGCAAAGCTGAAGCAGGATCACCATGAATATTAGAAGTAAGTTTATCTATTTCATCAAGCAAAAATACTGGATTAGTTACTCCAACACTTTTCATTCCTTTAATAATTTTACCAGGCATTGAAGCAACATAAGTTCTTCTATGACCTCTTATTTCTGCTTCATCAGAAGTACCACCTAAACTTGCTTTAACAAATTTTCTATTTAAAGCACGAGCTACTGATTTAGCTAAAGATGTTTTACCAGTTCCTGGTGGACCATATAAACATAAAATAGGAGCTTTTAAAGAATCAGTAACATTTTTAACTGCAAGATATTCTAAGATTCTTTCTTTAACTTTTTCTAAACCATAATGGTCTTCATTAAGAATTTGTTCAGCATGGTTAATATCATTATCATCAGTTGATTTTTGATACCATGGAATTTCCATCATTACATCAATATATCCTTTGACCATTGATGATTCAACAGAAGCAGATGGTAATTGTTTATAATGATCTATTTCACTTTTAATTTTCTTTTTTACATGTTCAGGGAAAGGTTCATTTTCAAGTCTTTTTAAATATGATTCAACACTATCAGAATCTGGATCTTCATCCATTGAATTTAATTCATCTTGAATTGCTTTTAATTTTTCCCTTAAAATATATTCTTTTTGACTTTGATCAGCTCTATCACGAACAACTTTATTTAAATCATTTTCAATTTCTTCATCAATTTTAGTATTAATTAAACTCTTTTTTAAAATGTCTAATCTAGTACTAACTGATGATTCTTCAAGTAAAGATTGTTTAACATTAAATGGAAAATCTAAATAATTACTTAATATATTAGTAAATTCTTCTTCAGTAACTCCTCCTTGCAATTTGTATAAAATAGGACGAGGCAAGTTAATCATATTGTTAATGTCTGCAATAAATTTTACAATTTCTTTCATATCAACAATATTTTTTGAAGAACTATTTTCATTAATCATTGGATATTCTTCATATTCACATTCATAACTATCTTTATCATGATATTTTGTATGAATAATATTAGTAATTTTTACTCTGCAAGTAGATGTAACTCTAATACGATATAAACCATTTAATTCTTTTGATGCACCAATAACACATAAGTTACCAACTAATGCAATATCATCATCACTTGGTTCATTAATAGATACATCTTTTTGAGTTGTAACAATTATTTTTGAATCAAATTCGTCTAAAGATCTATTTATTGTAGAAATAGAAAAAATTCTACCTACATCAATATTAATTGATGTTTTTGGGAATAAAACAGATCCTCTTGTTATTAGTAATGGTAACACTTTTAACTCATCAACCATTATAATTCCTCCTTATAATAAGAGAAGGAAACTATATTAGTTTCCTAGTCTTTGTTGTTTTCTAAAATGAATTTTGTAAATAATTCATTTCTTAAATTTCTTAAAACTTCATTTTTGTTAGGTTCAAGAGCTTTTTTAATATCTTCAACTTTCATATTATATAATTTTGCTAATTCAGCATATTTATCATTTAAAGCTTTTGAATCGACAATAATGTTTTCTTTACGGCAAATTTCATCGATAACTAACATACCTTTAATATTATGTTCAGCTTCTTTTTTCTTATCAGCAAATAATTGATTTTTATCAATATTATTAATATTTAAGTAATCTTCAAATTTTAAGCCATTTGATTCAACTTGTTTTTTGATATTATCAATCATAGCATTTGCTTCATCAGCTAATAAAGTATCAGCAATATCAACAGTTGCATTATCAACGATTGTATCAACAATAGCGTTTAATCTAGCATTATCAGCTTCTCTATTTGCTTTTTCAGTTAAATCATTTTTAATTTTTTCTTTATATTCTTCAACTGTTTTAATGCCTTCTAAATCAAGTTCATTAATAAATTCATCATTTAATTCAGGAAGAACTGTTTGTTTAACTTCATGACATTTAACAACAAATTTAGCATCTTTACTAGCAAGATTTTCAACATAATTTTCTGGGAATTTAATATCAATAGTTCTTTCTTCTTCTGATTTAATTCCAACTAATTGATCTTCAAAACCAGGAACAAATGAATTAGAACCTAATTTTAAATCATATCCTCTAGCTTCTCCACCATCGAATGGAATGTCATCAATATAACCTTTGAAATCAATAGTTACTGTATCACCATTTTCAGCAGCACCATCTTTTAAATTCAATGTTGCATGATTATTTAATTCTTTGTTAAGAGCATCATTAACATCTTCTTCAGTTACTTCTTTAATAACTTTTTCAACTTTAATTCCTTTATAATCACCTAATGTAACTACTGGAGGTAAAGCAACTGTAACTGTACATTCAAGTTCAGTTTCACTTAATTTAGTAACATTTAATTTTGGTTCAGCAATAACATTTAATTTTTCTTCATTTAAAACATTAGCGTATTCTTTATTTACAAGAGTAAACATAGCATCTTGTAAAACTTCAACAGGATTAATTCTAGCTTTTGCAATACTTGCAGGAACATGTCCTTGTCTAAAACCATCAATTTTTAATTTAGCACTTAATTTATTAAATTCTTTGTCTTGTGCTTTTTTCCATTCATCACCATTTGCTACAAAACTAATAACAACTTGTGATCCATTTTTTTCAACTTTTTTTTCCATAATAAAAAATCTCCTTAAGTTTTTTGCATATAATATTTTATATTATAAATATAAATAGAGCAAGAATAATTTTGTTTAAGTATCATTTTAATAATATATTTAAGCAATTTTTGCATTAATATTATTAATAATTTTATTTAAATCTATTTCTGTCATTTGAGTATCATAAACTAATTTAGAAAAACTTGGATTTTCTAATAAATATTTTTTAGCAACAAAAATTAAAATTTCACCAATATTTTCATATTCTTCACATTCATTAGTAATAGAAGATGGAAACATTTTAACTTCTAAAGTATTTAATATTTCTATGGCAGTATTAATTACACTTGGACTTTCATTTTGATTTTTAATATAATTACTTACATTTTTATAATTTTCTCTATCAAAAGGCAATAAAGTTTGAGATGGATTAAATTCAAATTCTTTTTCTCCATTACTAACTTTAAAAACATCATTAACTGACTGTTCAATTAAAATAAATTGTAATAAAATTTTAGAATAATATGAAATAGAAGAAATTAACGCATCTTTAAAAAATGGCAAACAATTTCTTACATTATATTGTGATAAAAAAGAAATAGCTTTAGACAATTTATCTTCATTTTGAGAATAAATATCTTGTTCAGCATCTAATAAAGAATATTTATGTTGTTTAGTAGGTGTCATTAATTTTTTTATTTCTTTTTCTAAATCATTCATAAAATCATCAGTTGTTAAATTTATAAATGGTTCATTTTGATAACATTTTAAAACTTGTAATGCTTCAATATATTTTTCTTGAAGAACATAAAAATTAACATGATAGCCAATAAATAAAATTGGATCTTTTTTATAAATTTTATCTTTATATTTATTTATAAAATCACTTAATAAATCTTCATCGAAAGTATTACTAACTAATTTCATTGCTAAAAACAAATCTCTTATATCATCACTTTTTTCTAATTCAGCAATTTTATTTTTTATTTCTTCATTATTCATAAATTAATCTTATTTTCAATTTCCTTATTAAATTTCTTTTTAACAAATTCTAATGCTTCTTTTAAATTAGGTTTTCTAACTCCTAAAGAGTGACAATCACTTGCCATAAAATCTACTAAATCAGCTTTAATAAATTTAAATACATTTTTTTGTATTGTTTTGCCAAAATCACCTAAAATAGAAGAAGTATTAACTTGAATTAATGTTCCAGTATCTTTAATTTTCTTTAATTTTTTAGCATCCATATATTCATATCTTTCTGGGTGGGCTAAAATTGGTTGATAACCTAAATATATAATTTCTGACAAAACAGATGCAATATCATAATATTCTTGATAAAGTGGAAACTCTATCAAAACATAATTAGAATCACCAAAAGTAATTACTTCATGCTTATTAAATTCATGCATTAACTCATTAGAAAAATATAATTCAGCACCGAAAACAAATTTAATTGGTAAATCTTTAAATTTTTCAATAAATTCATTATATTTTTCTTTTAATAAATGCTTATCTGAACATGAAATAGAATTATGATGATAATGAGGAGTTAAAACAATTTCATTAACATCATTTAATATTTCTAATTTAAGCATTTTAGCAGATATTTCGTATGAATTCGATCCATCATCAACACTTGGTAAAATATGAGTATGAATATCTCTAAGCATTATTTATTCCTTTAATAATATTTGTTTTTATAATCGTAAGAATCCTTTTTATATTTTTTCTTATTGAAAACAACACCAGCAATCTTAATTTTATTATCTGATTTTAATTGTCTCATTGTTTCTTCAAAATCAGCTTTCTTAGTTTTAGCATAAGTAACAGTAACAATATATTGAGAAACAAATTTTGAGCAAATTAATGCATCAGAAACTACTAAAACAGGTGGAGTATCAACTAAAATAATATCATATTTTTCTTTTAATGAATTAATTAAATTTAATAAAATTTCAGATTCAAGAACTTTTCCTGGGAATGGTGTATGTGAGCCAGAAGTAATAATATCAATATTTTCATAATGTTTAATTATATCTTCTTCTTTAGCTTTATCAGTACAATAATCAGTAACACCAATATCATTAGTTAAATCAAAAAATCTATGAACTGATGGTCGACGTAAATCTAAATCAATAACTAAAACTTTATAATTTTTCTTAGAATAAATATAAGCTAAATTTGCGCATACAGTTGATTTACCATCACTTGCTAAAGGTGAAGTAATAGCAATAACTTTATCTTTTTCACCAATAAAAGAAAAATCAAGATTTACTTGTAATTGTTGAAAAGCTTCTGAATAAGATGAAGATGTATCTTTGATAAGAACTTTTTTATCAACAATATTTGTTTTATTCTTTTTCATTATTTATTTTCCTCCATAAATTCAGGAATTGTTCCGATAACTTTTACATTATATTTTTTCTCGACAAATGATTTATCTCTTAAAGTATTATCTGCTAAATCTCTAATTAAAACATAAGCAATAGCAACAACTAAGCCACCAACTAAACCAATAGCTGCATACATTGGAATACCTTTTGATGTTCTTCTTACATCAGCACAATTACCATTTCCAAGTTGTTCAAATTGATAGACTGTATTAATTCTATCTTTAAAAATTTTTAATTCTCCACTTCTTGCAACTTCATTAGCGGATAAAATAACATTTTCAATAACTATTTTTGCAACTGTTGCATCAGTATGAGTATAACTAACTACAACACATAAAGTATTATCACCAGTTGTACTAGCACTTAATCCACTTATAATTGTTTTATAAAAATTATCAGTAATTTCTAATCCTTTTGCTTTAAGTACTTCATTATCTTTTAATTTATCTGTCGCATTTTTACTAACAGCAGATTCAGTAATAAAAGCTTTAAAAGTATTAATTAATCTTAAGCTATTAACTAATTCATTATCAATTTTTGTATCTCCACTAGTAGAACCAGTATCAGTAGAATCACTTGAATTATTAATATACACACTCATACTTGCTTGATATTTAGGTGGAGTAATCATTCCAAATCCTACACCACAAATTAAGCCAACAATAGTAATAATAACCATTGAAATCCAGTGCGACTTAAAAATAGAAAAGATATCTTTTAAAGATAAACCTTCTTCTTGATAATTTTCTTCATTCATTTTTTTCTTCCCCCTTATAACGAGTTATCTATAGTATAATATAGTTAAAATATATACACAAGTAATAGTAATATACAAAATAAAAAAAAGCAACTTAATTAAAATTTAGCAATAATATTTTTTACTTTGTCAATGTAATAATTTAATGTAGATTTATGATATTCTTCTTTAGCACTTCTTTCACTAGAATAAAATTCTTTATTAATATATGGATTATCTTTATAATATGAATTAACAATTTTAATAGATTCAATTTCATTGTTTTCTTTATATTTAGTTTCAAATTCATCATTATAAATAATCACATTTTCTAATATTTCATTATTTTTTCTTAATTGTAAAGTTGGTACTACACCATTTTTATAACCTAAATTTGATCCAACAATAGATAAACCATATTTTTTAGTAAAATTTTTATAATTATCATCAATAGAAACAAAATAATCTTTCATATCAAAAAAATATATTTTTTTAAAATAATCTTTTTCTATTTCTTCTTTTAAAAAATGTTCATAAAAATAATTACAATCACTACATTTACTATAATAAAAATAAATTAAGCAATCACTTAAAATAATATTTTCCAAATCATTTTCTAAAATTACTTCACATCTATTTGATAATTTTAAATATTTATTTAATTCTTCTTTTAAGTTATTAGAAGAAACAAACATTTTTTTATTATTTTCTTGATCAAAATGACATTTATCATTACCATTTTCGAATAAAACTAAAGTAGGAGTGTATTTATAATTAACTAAATCTTCAATATCTTTATTAAGAATATTATATCCATAAACTAAAACATCATTATCTGAAATATAATTGTTAATTAATGTTTTAAAATCAGTACAACTTAAACAACTTGGAGAATAAATGTATAATAAGAAATTATCTTTATTATTAATTTTTTTATTTAAATCATCATAATTTATATCAACAAAAGTTTTATTATATCTACTTTCTATTAAAACAAAATTATGCTCATTAGAACATGAGCATAATAAAACTAAACTAACTAAAACTGTACTTCTAAATTTTTTAGAAGCGAACAATTCCATATTTTTTCTTTCCTCTTCTTAACACAATAAATTTATTATCAATAGTTAAACCTTTATTAAGAACAAATTCTAAATCAGTTACTTTATCACCATTGACAGTAACTGCTCCACCCTTAATAAATTCCCTTGCTTCTCTTTTTGATGAAGCTAAAGATGTTCTAACTAATGCATCAATTAATAATTCATTATCAACACCCTCACTTGATGGTAATTCATTGAATCCCATTTCAATTTCTTCACTAGTTAATTCTTTGATATTTCCATTAAATAAAGCATCTGTAATTTTTAAAGCTTGTTTATATGCTTCTTCACCATGAACAAAAATAGTAATTTCTTTTGCTAATGTTTTTTGAGCCAATCTTAAATGTGGTTCACTAATAAATGATTTTTCGATTTCAGCAATTTCTTCTAATGATATAAATGTAAATTGTTTTAATCTTTTAATTACTTCGTTATCTGGAGTATTAACCCAAAATTGATAGAATTCATAAGGTGAAGTTTTCTTTTTATCAAGCCAAACAGATTTTCCGCCTTCAGATTTACCAAATTTAGTACCATCAGATTTTAAAATTAAAGGAATTGTTAAAGCAAATACTTTAGCCTCAGGTCCATTTTTCTTTCTAATTAATTCAATACCACTTGTCATGTTACCCCATTGATCTTGACCACCAATTTGGACATTACAATTTTCATGTTGATATAAATAATTCCAGTCTAAAGCTTGTAAAATTTGATATGAAAATTCTGTATAAGAAATACCAGTTTCTAATCTTGATTTAACTGTATCTTTATTAATCATATAATTAACATTAAATTCTTTACCAAAATCTCTTAAAAAACTAATAACATCAATTTTATGAATCCATTCATAATTATTAACTACTTTTTCAAAGCCAAAAATTTCTCTAACTTGCTTTTCTAAACAACAAGAATTTTTTAAAGTGATTGATGTATCTAACATCTTTCTTTCACCTTGCATTTTTGGATCACCAATTAATCCAGTTGCTCCACCAATTAATAATACAGGGTGATGACCATGATTTTGTAATCTTTTAGCAACTAAATAAGTAACTAAATGACCAACATGTAAAGAATCACCAGTTGGATCAGCACCTAAATAAAAAGTAACTTTATTATTTTCTAAAAAATCGCCAAAACTTTCATCAGTTGTAGCAAAGAAAAGCTCTCTAGCTTTTAATTCATCAATTAATCTCATTTTTTCTCCTAAATCTAAGGGTGCAACTTAGCACGGTACCACCTTAGTTCCCTTTAGGGCACTCATTTAATTAATTTTCTCCAAAGTGTAATTCATAATTTAATAATTCTTAATTTTCACCAAACATTAAGTCTCTAATTTAATTAAATAAATTATTACTAATCTTTTTCATTGAAAATGTCGCTTGACTATTTTTATACTACCTTTTAATAAAAATAATTTCAATAAAAAGATTTTTTTAAATAAATATTATATTAGTTAGATATGACAAACTTTATAAAAACTAGTTTATTACTTGTTTTTTAATAAATTAAAATTTATTATGTTTGTAAGAGGTGATTATAAATGTATTCAAAAAATATATATGAACATTGTTCAGATGAAAAATTATCTTCAATACAAAATTTTAATGAAGATTATAAAGCATTTCTTTCATATGGAAAAACTGAAAGATTATGCGTTAAACAAGCAACAAAACTTGCTCAAGAAAAAGGCTTTATTTTATTAGATGATATTATTAATCAACATAAAGAAATTAAAGCTGGCGATAAAATTTACGCAATTAACAAAAATAAAAATATCGTTTTATTTAAAATTGGTACTAAACCAGTTGTTGATGGATTAAGAATTTTAGGCGCTCATATTGATTCTCCTAGATTAGATGTTAAACAAAATCCATTATATCAAAAAGATGATTTTGCTTTACTTGACACTCATTATTATGGTGGAATAAAAAAATATCAATGGGTTACTATTCCTCTAGCTTTACATGGTGTTGTAATTAAAAAAGATGGTTCAACTATTGATGTTAATATTGGTGAAGAAAAAGGTGATCCAATCTTTGGAATTTCTGATTTGTTAATTCATTTATCAGCTGATCAATTACAAAAACCTGCAAGTAAAGTAATTGAAGGTGAAGATTTAGATTTAACTATTGGTTCAATTCCACTTAAAGGTGAGGAAAAAGAAGCAGTTAAAAAGAATGTTTTAAAACTTTTAAAGGATAAATACGGTATCGAAGAAGAAGATTTCTTATCAAGCGAAATTGAAGTTGTACCTGCTGGTGAAGCAAGAGATTATGGTCTTGATAGATCTATGGTTGCTGGATATGGTCATGATGATAGAGTTTGTGCTTTCACTTCATTAAGAGCAATTCTTGATGAAGGCGATGTTGAATATACATCATGTTGTATTTTAGTAGATAAAGAAGAAATCGGTTCTGTTGGTGCTACAGGTGCTCAATCAAAATATTTTGAAGATGTAATTGCTTTATTATTAGATACAATGGGATATCATTCATATCTTGATTTAAAGAAAGCAATGACAAATTCAAAAATGTTATCAAGTGATGTTTCTGCTGGTTTTGATCCATTATTTGCTTCTGTAAATGACCCTAAAAATGCTGCTTATTTCAATCGTGGTATAGTATTTAATAAATATACAGGCGCAAGAGGTAAATCAGGATCAAATGATGCTAATCCAGAATATGTTGCTTGGGTTAGAAAAATTCTTGATGAAGAACAAATTCATTTTCAAACAGCTGAACTTGGTAAAGTTGATCAAGGAGGCGGAGGAACAATCGCTTATATTTTAGGTAATTATAATATGAATGTTCTTGATGCTGGTATTGCAGTATTTAACATGCACGCTCCAATGGAAATTGTTTCTAAAGCTGATGTATATGAAGCATATTTAGCTTATAAAGCTTTCTTAAGTAAATAAGAAAATTAATTAAAATAAGAAAAAAGCTCAAAACTGAGCTTTTTTTATTACAATTTAAATTATATTAAATTTTTTTAATAACTACTTCACAATCATCATTAGTTAAATTATTTACACTAATTTCATAACCAATTTTTGATTTATTATTAAATCTAGTTGAATATTGGAAAAATTTATTACTTGGAGTAAATGTTTTATTTGTCCATAATGCACTACTAGGATTAATATTACCAACTCTATTATTTGATGGTAAATAATTTTTTTCTCCTTGATCTAATAAATGTAATTGTCTAAATGTATTACTATAATCTTGTAAATATGATCTAGTAACTGAATTAGATGCACCAATGACAGAAAATTTATTATTAACAGAATCATTATATATTGTATCAGTATAATTACTAGATTTATTAAATGTTCTTGTAACAGTATTAATAGAAGTTTCAACAAGTCTAGCATCAACATGATATATTCTTAAACCTTTATAAGAATACATTTTTCCTCGATGATTAAAATTATGTTTAGAATCTTGTTCATTTAGATTAGTAGGTGTGTAATATTCAATTAATAAATATTCGTCAAAAATTGAACCATTCCAATTATCATTAATTAATATTGCTTCTGGATATTTACTTGATGTTTTTAATTTAATAACACTATCGCCTGTAACAACATATGGATTAATCCAACCTAATGATAATTTTGAATATGCATTATGATCACCAACATTATATGATTGCATATCTAATACTCCAGCAGGATCCCATGTATTTTCTGTATCATAACAATAATAATCATTTAAACCTAATAAATGGCCACTTTCATGAACAAAAGTATGAGTATCAAGTTTATTATAATTATAAAAATCTAAATATTTATCATTAACAAAATCATAACTAACCCACATATAATTACCTATTGAAGGAGTATTATAATCTTTTTTAGATAAATTTACATCAGAACACCATGCCCAAAAAGCAGAATTACTACCACTTTCATAAACATTAGAATAAACAAAAATACAATTATCAACTCTACCATCTTTATCTAAATCATATTTTGATAATAATTCACTATTAGCGTTATTAGATTGATACCATTCATTTATAACAGCACCAGCACTATTAGTACCCATCCTATTTAAATTAGTAGTTGTATAATTACTAACAAAAGGAGAAGTAACTTCTCCAGTAATATTTAATTTACCATAACTAGATTTATAAAAATATGAAGATACAGATTCAAATCCTAATGAAGAATCATTTTCTCTATCAAAGAAAACTTTTTTAATATTATTTAATTTCGTATCAGTCCATGGACAATTAGTTTGACAATCTTTTAATACAACTGGCACAATTAAAAATTTTTGATCTCCAGTACTACTAGAAGTATGCCAACCACTGACTTGATTAATATCTTTTAAAGTATATTTAACATTATCTGCTAAATAATAATTATTCATATTTTCTATATTATTTGAAGAAGATTGAATTGGAAAAAGACCATCACATGATGTTAATAATAAAGTAGAAACTAATAAAATAAAACTTTTTTTCATTTGTTAATCCTCCTTATTTAGAGATATCAACAATAGTATGAGCAACATAACTTAAATGGTCTCCAGCTCTTTCAAGATTTGATATTAAATTAATAAATACACTATTAGATTCAGGAGAACATTTACCTTCTTCAAGTCTTTTAATATGGTGATTAATTAATTGACTTCTAGTTTGGTCAATACAATTTTCGATATCATCTGATTTTTTTATTGTTTTTTTAGTATAATTATCAAAAAGTTCACATGTCAAGAGAAATTGTTCATTTAATTTTTCTCTTACTGTATTAATTCCTTCAATAACAGAATTAGAAAAACTTAAATTCTTTTCAACTTCTTTTCTTGTATATTTCATCATGTTATCAGCAATTTCTGCTAAACGTGAATAGTCAATTAATATTTTATGTAGTCCAGAAATATATTTATCATTAGTTTCTGTTAAATTTGAATTATTAGAACTAATTTTTAATAAATAATTAACTATTTCATTATTTACAATTTCAATATTTTGCATCCTATCTGTAATTTCTTTTTGACCATCAACATTTCTATCTATGAACATTGTAATAGCTACATTTAATGTATCTAAACATTCTCTACCAAATGCGACAGTTTCTTTACCAGCTTGTTGAATAGCAATAGAAGGAGTCATTAAGAAACGTTCATCAAGGAAAGAAGTAGTTTTTTTAACTTTTTTATCTCTAATAATAAATTTAGATACTTTAACAAAAACATTTATAAATGGTAAGAAAATAATAGTGCATAATACATTGAAAAATGTATGGAACATAGCAATTTGAGTACCTGGTAAACTAAACCATTTAGCAAATGTGGCATCCATAAATGAAGGTACACATAATAAAATAATAATAAATATAAATGAACCAACAAAGTTAAACATAAAATGAATTAATGATGCTCTTTTAGCATTAGGAGAAGCTCCAATAGAAGATAATAAAGCAGTTACACATGAACCGATATTACTACCCAATATTATATATAATACAGAATTTCCACCGCCTCCAATAGCAATACCAACACTAGCCATTGAAATAATAATTGTAGTTAAAGCAGATGAAGATTGTAATAAAGCAGTTAAAGCAATACCAATAATAAATAAAACAAAAGGATTATTTATTGAAGCTAACATATTAACAATTGTTTCTGAATTCTTAAAATCAGACATTGAATTAGACATCATACTTAATGCCATAAACACCAATCCTAAACCTGCTAATGTCATAAATATAGTTTTAATTTTTTCTTTTTTACTTAACATTGCTCCAAATATACCAATAAAAGTAAAAATAACAAAATAACTAGCTATATCAAAAGAAGATAATGCTACTAATTGAGCAGTAACTGTAGTACCAATATTTGCTCCCATAATCATAGCAGTTGCTTGAAATAAATCCATTATTCCTGCATTAACAAAACCAACAATCATAACAGTAGTAGCACCACTTGATTGAATAATTGCAGTTACTAACATACCTATAGCAACTCCAATAAAACGATTTTTTGATGTTTTATTAAATAATTTTTTTAAGCCAGTATTAGCTAATTTCTCAATATTCTCAGATAATATTTTAAAACCCAATAAGAATGCACCTAAGCCAGATAAAAGCATGACAAATGCCTTAATATATATTTCCATATTACAAACTCCAAAACATTTATATTTTACTAAAATTTTACATGTGTTAAAAGAAAAAATCGTTATTTATAGAAATTAATACTTAAATTAAAGGAGCAATTAATCTTAATAAATCTTTTATTAATCTTTCTGGGATACTTAATTTTGAATTTTTAACATTCATTTTAATACTTTCATTATTAATAATATTTTCAAAATCTTTTTTCATATCTTTAATAATATTACTCTTATAAAACCATACTCCACATTCAAAATGATGCACAAATGATCGATAATCAAAATTAGCAGTACCAATAGAAGCAAATTCATCATCAACAATTACATTTTTCGAATGAACAAAACCTTTTTCAAATTCATAAATTTTAACACCATTAATAATAAGTTTCTCATAATTAGATTTTGTCATGATTTTAATCATTTTTTTATCAGGAATATGAGGAGTTAATATTTTTACATCTACTCCTCTTTTACTAGCGTTACATATTGCTTCTAAAAATTCATAATCTACAATTAAATATGGAGTAGTAATATAAATATATTTTTCTGCTTGATTAATAAAATTTAAATAAATATTTTTACTAATATAATCATTATAAATAGGACATGGTCCATCACCATAAGGAGCAACAAATCCATTTTCATCATATTTTTTATGCTCTACTAAATAATTACTTACTTCTAATTTCTTTACCGAACTTGGATTAAATAAACGAATAAACATTAAAATCAACGAATCAACACATTCACCTTTTAATAAACAAGCATTATCTTTCCATTCACCATAAGGATGTGTAGCATTAATATATTCATCAGCAATATTTGCCCCACTGATATATCCAATTTCTCCATCAATTACTGTTATTTTTCTATGATCTCTATTATTATGTGCAACAGATACTAATGGAGTAAAAGGATTAAATCTAGTCGCATAAATTCCTTTATCTCTTAATCTTAAATAATAAGATCCAGGTAATTTACCAACACATCCAAAATCATCATACATTACATATATTTCAACACCTTCAAGTGCTTTTTGAGTTAAAATTTCTAATATAGGATCCCAAAATTTACCATTTTCAATTATAAAATATTCCATGAAAATATATTTTTTGGCCGTTTTCAAATTTTCAACTAATGATTTAAAAAAATCTTCACCTGTAGGTAAAAATTCATTATAACTATTTTCGTAAGTTGGTAAAAAACAAGTTCTTTCAATATAACATGCTTGTCCATAAGCTTTCTTATTTTCTATATAAAGTTTATCCATGGTTTCTTTATTCTTTTTACAAAACCTTATTAATTTTTTATCTTCTTTTTTTATTGCTTTACGGGCTTTTCTTGATAATGTATAATTACCAAATAAAATATAAATAGCAATACCAACGATTGGGACAAATAAAACAATTGCTACCCAAGGTAATTTAAATGAAGCAGGTTTATCTTTATTAATAATAGCTAAAAATATAATAAAAGCTAAAAAACTAAACCAATAATTAACCCACCAAAAAGTACTACTTAAATAAAAATTTGTAGCGATAAAAACAAATATTTGAAAACAGATAGCTATAAAAACAAATAAAAATTTTGAAAAAAACAATTTAAAAAATCTCATTTAAACAACCTTTATTTCCATTCATATATATTTTAAGCTAAAAATAATAAAATGACTATATTTTTATTTTAGATACTTATTAATTTCTTCTAAATTAGGTAAATTATCTATAGCGCCCTTACTTAAAGTGTTTAATGCACCTGCAATATTAGCAAATTTAAAAATATTATCTAATAATAATTTGTTCCATTCTTCTTTTTTATATTTTTCAATATTAACTAATATTCCAGCAAAAAAACAATCTCCAGCCCCAGTAGTATCCACACTATTAACTTTTATAGAAGGAATATAATTGCTAATTTCTTTAAAAATATATCTACTTCCTTTTTTTCCTAAAGAAATACAAATTAAAGCATTTTTTGATAATTTGATAAGATAATCTTCATTAAAAATATTTATTTCTTCTTCTGATAATTTAATAATATCAGCTTGCTCTAATATTAATTTATATCTATCAATAGCGTTATTTTTATCTTTAAAAATATCTTCTCGATAATTTACATCAAAACTTAATAATTTATGATTATCTTTAATTTGTTTATTTAATTTATAAAAATATTTTAACCATTTTTCACTAGATAAAAACAAACTTCCTAAATGTACAATATTAGATTTTATTAAGTCTTTATTTTTGACTAAAGGTAAAAATATATCAGCAGTATTATATCTATAAAAACAAAAACTTCTTTCTCCTTTTTCATCAATATTAACAAATGCTAAAGTAGTATTGTGTTTTTTTATAACTTTAATATGATTAATAACACTATGCGTTTTTATAAAATTAATTAAAAATTTACCAATTATATCATCACCTACTGCACCATAAAAATATGAAATACCACCAAATTTAGCTATTGCACAACTAACATTAAAAGGTGCTCCACCAGCTCTTCTTTGATATGAAAAAACATTATCATGGTATTCACCAATCATATCAACTAAAATTTCACCAACACATATAATCATATTTTATTCATCTAAAAATTTATCATGATCAATCTTTCCAATTTTTGTCTTAGGAAATTCATCTAAAACAATAATCTTGTTAGGAATCATATATTTAATTAGCCTTTCATTTAAAGTTTTATATATTAAAGAAATCAATTCTTTTTGATTACCTTTATAATTTTTATTTAAAATAATATATAAATTTGTATGAGGTTTTGGATTAGCAAAATATTCCATTGTCGCATCAAAAATATCATTATTTTCTAAAACAATTTTTTCAATTTCTAAAGGATAAACATTTATTCCACTAATTTTAAATACTCTTTTCTTTCTTCCTTTAATATAAATATAGCCTTCATTATCAATATAACCTAAATCACCACTTTTAATATATAATTTTTCATTTATTTTTATTTTTATATCATTAACTGCAATTAAATCATTTAAATAACCATTCATCATTGTATTACTATTAATACATATTTCTCCTATTTCATTACATGCTAAAATTTTATCTTCATACACTAATACATCAATATCTTTTAACGGTTTACCAACTGAACCAATTTTATAATTCTCTAAAGTATTAACTGCACATACAGTAACAGTTTCAGTTAAACCATATCCTTCTAACAATCGACAATTAGAATGATTTTTAATCATAATATCATTAAAATCATTAATTAATTTTGTTTGAACAATATCTCCACCTATAAAACAAAATTCTAAATTAGTTAATTTTGCTTTTTGAAAATTCTTATTTAAAATTAATTTTTGATATAAAAGAGGCACTCCAATTATCAAATTAACTTTATTTTGATTAATCCATTTAATAACTAAATCAGGATTAAATTTCATCATTAAAGCAGAACTTGCTTGATTAAATAAAGGAGCATGTACTCCCATACCTAATCCAAAGCCATGAAAAGTTGGTAAAACTGCTAACATTGATTTTCCTTTAAGAGATTTATTAACAATATAAGGAACTTTTTTAGCTAAATTATTTATTGAATCATTACTTAGTTCAATTATTTTTGGCATACCAGTTGTTCCACCCGAATGTAAATAAATAGAAGTTAAAGAATCATCATTAATAAATGAATCATGATTTTCTTGATATTTATTAAAATCATTTAATAATAAAATATTTTTATCTTTTTTATATTTTAAAGAATATATATTTTTCATAATAAATCCATCAAAAGGATTAACATATATTAAATTTGATAATCCTTTTTTATTATTAATAAAATATTCATGCATTAAAACAATTCCATATTTAGAATTAGTCAATTTCATTGATTCAATAATTTGATCAATTTTTGTTAATGGATGAATAATATTTTGAATAACTCCTATTTCATTTAAAGCATAAAAAGCATAAATATTTAATGGAATATTAGGTAAAGCAATTGTTATAACATCACCTTTATTAATATTTAATGATTTAAAATATGTAATTAATTTTCTAATATTAATAAAAAAATCATTATAAGTAATTTTTTTATTTTCAAAATATAACGCTACATTATCCAAATTATTTAAATTATTATGATAAATTCCTTGATATAATGACATAAAAACCTCTAAATAATATGAAATCCCATTATTAATAAAATAACAACAAATAAACCTGTTATTATTATTTGATGAGCAAAATAAAATATTAAACTATGTCGACCAATAAAAGTAATAACATTATTATGATAATTAAAATTAAATAATGATTTTCTATCTTTATATAATAATTTACCTAAAAATACACCTATAAAGATTTCTCCTCCATATAATAAAAATGGAAAACAATCACTACCTGCTAACTTATCACCAATTAAAATATGAATAAATAACAAAAATAAATTCTCACCTTCATAAGAAACAAAAATATAATTATAATAAAAATATATACCAAAAGACATCATTATAATTCCAATAACTAAATAAACATATTTATTATATTTAAAATTCTTTAAACCTAATTCTAATAAAGAAATAATAATAAGAGCTAAAGCAATACAATGTAAAACACCAAACATGATAGTTTTATTAACATCATTAATTATTATACCAATTATATAAGTTCCTAATGTTAATAATAAACTAACACCTAATAACATTAATCATCTTTTTAAATTATTTTTTGAAAAAGAACAACAGATACCTGTTAACGCTAAAAATAAAAATACAATAAATTGTCTAACAATTATTCTTATATCCCATGTCCAATAACTATAAGCAAAAATTTCTAAACTTCTAGTCCAATTACTTCCACCATATTCAAGAAAAATATCACGCATTAAAAAACCAGAATCATACATAAAATGATCAAAAATCATAAATATAATAGCTATACCCCTTATCAAATCGATTTCTAAAACACGATTAAATGTTTTTTCTTGCAAATTAATTTCCTCTCTTTATATAAAAAGAATAATTTAAAAAATAATTTACTTCAATAAATTTATTAATTATTACATTAAATAAAAGTTTGTCATATTTATATTTGTAATAATGTCTATTAAAAAATATATTAATAAATAATTATGCTAAAAATTAATTAATTATAATTTACATGAAGATATTTAATTTAATAATATTTACCAAAAAATATTTTTTAAATTAAAAAAATAGATTTTCTCTCTTTTTAACATGTAATATCTTTTAAATCAAATTTAATAATTTTACTTAGTTCTAATAAAGTTGTTTCAATTTGATAACCAATTTTACCACCACTAAAGATAATCTTATCATAATTAGAAGCAGATATATCAATAATTGTTTTAAAGAATTTTTTCATTCCAATTGGTGAACAACCACCATGAATATAACCTGTTAATGGTAATAAATCTTTTGATTTAATCATTTCTATAGATTTTTCATTTACACATGAGGCGGCTTTTTTTAAATCTAATTCTTTATTAACTGGAACTAAGAAAACATAATATTGATGTGACTTACCTTGAGTAACTAATGTTTTAAAAACAATATTTGGATCCTCATTTAAAGAATTAGCAACATCAATTCCACTAATTGCCCCACTAGAAAGATAATTATGAACAACAAATTTAATCTTTTTTTGTTCTAATAATCTAATTGCATTAGTTTTCTCTTCTTTCATATTAAATATAAACCTCCATGAACCTTAATATAATATATAAAAAAAGTAGTTCATATAAACTACTTTATTTTACAATTATTTATTTAATTCTTCACCACAATTTTTACAAAATTTTGCATCAGCATCATTTTCAGCTTTACATTTTGGACAAACAATTTTTAATTTATGTCCACAATTAGAACAGAACAATGCATCTTTATCATTTTCAGCTTTACATTCTGGACAAATAATTTTATTAGAAGCATTAATAGTCTTATTAACTTCTTCACGAGTACCATCTAACATATAATTAATTACATCTTTATGTACTGGAGCGCTTTGACTAGCCGCAAATGAATTAAGTTCTTTCATAAAACCTAATATTAAGAAAATAATTCCAATAGAAGTCAATGGTAAACCAATAAATAAACAGAAAAATAATTTTGGTTGAGTCATTGAATTAAAACTCATAAAAAAATCAATAAATCCAATTATGGATAACACCAAACCTATTGGTAAAATTATAAATCCTAATGTTCTAAATGTCTTTTTTGTTTTTGAATAATCTTTCATTTCCATCACCAATTAAATTATAACATGTAATATTTAAAATAAAAATATTTTAATTTCTAAATTTTTCCATAAAAAAACTCGTTAAGCAATATAACGAGTAATAATTTAATAAGTGGTGACCCAGAAGAGATTCGAACTCCTGACCTACAGCTTAGAAGGCGGTTGCTCTATCCAACTGAGCTACTGGGCCAGCACGCTTTATTATAATAGTATGTTTCAAATTAAAAATCAATAATATTTTAAAATTATTTTTAAATTTGTTAATTATTAATGTTTTATAAAAAAACTATTAATTATAAAAATGAATCTATATTTTTCCAAACAATATCATCATAATTACCAAAGAAACTATAATTATCATTATTAAAACCATGACCAGCATTATCAATTTTAATTAATGAACATTTAGAATATATTTCACTAGCTTTAATTGAATAAGAAATATCAACAGTCGTGTCACTCGTACCATGAAAAATAATCACATCATTTTTAAAATTATTAATATGTTCAAATGGATCATAATCAATTAAAGTATTAATAAAATCATCACCAAAAGGATTAAATGGTGTAGAAGCATAATTTTTTGCTTGATCAGGTATATTAAATGCAGGATATAATAATATTAATTTATTAATTATATTATTATAATCATTAGCGACTAAACTTGATACTAATCCACCTTGACTAGTACCAAATAATAAAATATTATTTTGATCAACGTCATTTCTAATTTTTAAATCATCAATTACTGCTTTTAAATCGTTTACTTCTGTAAAGATAGTCATTTTTTTCATATCACCATCACTTTTTGATGATGAACTTCCTCCACAAAAATCAAAAGCATACGCTAGAAATCCTCTTTTAGCAAATTGATAAGCATAAGATTTTAAAGAAGAATTAGTTAAAAATGCACTATGGGATAAAATTACTAAAGGATATTTTTCTTTTTTTATTGAAGGGATATATAATTTACCATATATTTTTAAATCATTATTATGAGAATATAATTCTTCCATTTTAATCTCATTATTAATAGAAGAAACTTCACTTGAATTATTATTTGATGAACATGATATAACATTACTAGAATTAACATTAGAACAACTTACAAATAAAAATAAAAAAGCATAATATAAAATTTTTTTCATAAATTCACCTTGATAATTTTATATTATACTCTTTTTTTCAATTTAGAAATAAATTTATAATTTTATCTCATTGTAATCAATATTACTAACTGCAATATCTTCTTCTTGATATATACCTTCTACCATTAAAGTTTCACCTTCTAATAAGAAATTTACTTTAGGTTCTTTATTCATTAAATCTAATGATAACATTACTATTTCATATAATTCTTTATTGACTGTTTCTTCATCAATTAAAGCTGATTTATTTACATTTAAATTAAACTCAGTATTGGCTTCTTGTTCTTTATTAATTTCATTATAAATATCTAAATTATTCAACATATATTTTGATGGTAATAATTTATTTAAACTATTTGCAAATGTTATATTATCACTTTCACCAACATTAGAATAAACACTGACAGGAACAAGATATTTATTATTTTGATCATAATTTCTTTGATAAAAAATTGTAACTAATTCTTTATTTTCTACTATTGAAGAATTATCCATTACAACATTTAATTGAGGTTTATTAATATTTTCTTTTATTAATTCACCATCGCAAGATAAAGAAACACTATTGAGGTTATCAAATTGTAACAATGTTGAAACTAATGCATCATATTTTAAAGAAGAATTAATATTATCGTCTGTTAAAAAATCTTTTGAAAAATCAATAGTGAGATTTTTTTCTTCATTAGTAGTAAATGAATTCACTCTTGCATCGTCTTTAATAAAACCATGTATATATTCATTACTTGCTTTAGAAGATACTTTTAAAAGATTAATAACATCTAACATTTCTTCATGAATTTCATTTTTCTTTTCTAAGCTTACTGTAAGTGGTACAGTATATAAATCATTTGAAATTAAATACACTCTTCTTTTAGAAACATTATTATTTATTACTACATCATTAGTAATATTTCCTTTATTTTGATTAATACTAGCAATAATTCCTAAAGTAGTACCTAAAGAAATAGCTAAAACTGGTAAAGCCACTAATGAAGTAATCTTTAAAACCTTTTTTTGTTTTTTAGAAAAATTAAATTTCGGTAAATGAAAAGAAGTAGTTATAAAAAAATGTTTATTTTTTTCTTTTTTAATATAATCAATAGGATTTTCTTTCTTTACTACTTTAATTTCTTTGTTTTTTCTTTTAAAAATTTTCATATATCTCACTCCAAAATAAGATTATGCTAAATCATAAAAAGATATGCTTAAATCATAAAAAAATTTCTTAATCATTAATAATTCATATTCTCGACCATAAAATTTCATTATTTTTCCAGTAGGAAATTTTTTTACAAATTCATTTTCATATGATACAACTTCAAAAGAAGCATAATGATTAAACAAATATTTAATTAAAGGAAAATGAGTACATCCTAATATTACTTTCTTACTACTAGATAATTTCTTAATTTCTAAAATTATATTTCTTGTATCAAATTTTTCAATTAAAGGTGCTAAAGAACAAGAAATAAATCTTTCATCATCAGAATAATATTTTTTTAAACTAGGAGTTACTAACATATATTTATTATTTAAATGCTGATAATTTAATTCAAAAATTGTTTTTACTTTAAAACTAGTTTTAAATTTATGATGAAGATAAATATTAGACATTGTATTACAACATATATATAAATAATCAAGATTTAAAGTTTCAAATTTATTTAATAAATATTTTAATCTTTTAACTAATTGTTTTTCATTTTTATTACCATAAGGAAAATATTCATGATCCATAAATAAATAATATTCATTATTTTTATTTAAATAAATTATTTCTTTTATAAATGGTATTAAACCAATTCCAGAATCAAATAACATTATTTTCATATTATAATTTATGATTATTAAAAATATATTATACATAAAAAGTCTACCGAAGTAGACTTAATTATAAAGTTAATTCATCCATTCTAATTAGTTCAATTACCGCCATAGCACGACCTTTTACACCAAGTTTTTGCATTACATTAGATATATGATTTCTTACTGTTTTTTCAGAAATAAAAAGTTCATCAGCTATTTGTTTTGAAGATTTGTTTTGAATTAATAATTCAAAAACTTCTCTTTCACGCGGTGTTAAAATACTTGTCATATAATCACCCATTTATAATATGATATTAAAAATAAATAGATACTTAAAAAGCACTTCAAATGAAGTGCTAATAAATTAATGTAAAGGACCCCAAGATGATTTTTCTTTTTTAAGAACAATATCATCAGCCGTAAAAACATAATACAAATCTTTTAAAACAATATCATTTAATTTACTTTCAGTTGAATAAGTATCATTTGGAGGAATTACTTTAAATGAATATGTTCCACTTTGTAAACTAGTAAATTCATATTCACCATTATCATTAGATATAGCTTTAAAATTTTGAGTGGCATTATTAACTTTTTTTGCTAAGATAATTGTTACATCTTTTAAATAATTATTTTCATTATCTCTAATTTTTCCTTTAACAGTATATCCATTAATATCAAATCCTGTTTTAGAAAGAATAATATTTGAAATTTTATGTGTATAATAAGGACCAGATAAAGTTACATCATCAATATTTGTTTCAAATTTATAATCTTCTGTATTTGGTTCAACTTCAAATGAATATGTACCTTTTGTTAAATTTTCAAAAATATAATATCCATCCTTATTAGTATTAACTTCAATTGTATCTAATGTTTTAGAAGATATTTTAGTTAATGTAATTGTTACTCCTTCAAGAAAAGTACCATCATTTCCTTGGACTATACCTTCAATTGCATAAGATGTTCTACCATCGTTATAACTACTATTATCCCCAGGTTTATTACAAGAAGATAATAAAGAAGAAACCATAATTATAGAAGAAGCTAATAAACATAATTTTTTATTCATATAAACCATACACCTTAATAAAATTATTTTGCTTCTTCAACTTTCTTTTCTTCAGGGAAAATAATTTTAAATATAAAGAAGAAAATAACCATTGAAAGACCACCAGTAATAAATGTTTTAAGTAAATCAGATAATGCTTTAGCAACACCAAAATGCATACATAATGGATTAACAAAACCCCAAACAGCATTAACAAAGATTGAAATTAAAACCCAACCAATAAAGTACCATGTAGCTTGCCATACAGGATTTCCTTTTGATTTAAATGTAATATTTCTTTGTAATGGGAAATTAATAACTTGAGCAGTGAAAACAGCAATTTCAAAAGCAATAAAATTACCTAAACCACCACCGATAACACCATTTGAAAATAATGCTGGATCAGTAATTGCTGCGCCATTAACATCTCTAACAGGTTCATTAAAGATACCAAAAATCATTTTAGTACCATCACTCCAATCCCATAAAGCAACTTCAGGCCAAACAAATGGAGTTTGAGCAAGTTGTAAACCAAAAGCATTAGGTAAGAATAACATAACTAAATATTGCCAAATAGTAACACCTTCAGAGAAAACTATAAAATAGAAAATTTGATATACTAATTTACTTCCTTCTGGATGTAAATGAGAGAACTTTGACCAAGTTTTTCTAAACCATTGGCAGAAAGAAGTTTGTCCAAAATTAAACCAAAATTTTGACCAACCATTAGAATTTTCCATCGATTTTCTTTTTTCTTCTACTTTTTGAGCATGTTCAGTTTCTGCTAATTCAAAAGATTTAATTCTTTCAGCTTTTTCTTCATCCAAGAAAGCTTTTCTTTCTTCTGGAGTCATAGCTTTTAATTTTTCTTTTCTTTCTTTTTTAGCTTCTTTTTCTTTTTCTTTTAATAATTTTTGTTGTTTAGCTAGTTCTTGCTTATCCATTATTTTGTTCCTTTTTCTGCTTTTTTAGCTTTTTTAACTTCTCTTCCAGCTTTATTAAATTGATGTAAACCTTTAAAGAAATGACCATTAAACATTGTAATTAAGCCATCTAATTGACCCCAGTGAATTGCTCCACCTGTCATTCTGGATAATGCTCTCATTGGTTGATTTTGTACACCCATTATAAGAGTATTAGCAAGAGTAGGATTACCTACACCTCTTAAGAATTTAATTGCAAATCTAATTGCCCAAGAGAAGAATCTACCTGTCCAACCTCTAGCATGACGTAATTGATCAACAGTTGTAAAATAATCAACAATAACTCTATTCTTTTTGTAGAAAACAATATCACCAATAGGAATTTCTTTACCTAATAATTCTTTAAATTCATTTTCAGAAACATCATTTACATCACCATTATAATAAACAGCTAATTTTTCTTTATCATAAGGAACAACATCAGTAGTGCCTGTTTCATGAATAGAGCCAGTCAATAAAATATTTTGACTTGAAGAACCAATATATATTGTGTAATCTCCTTCTTCAACTTCCCATTTATTTGTTTTTACATTGAAATATCTAAATGAATATTCATCAAATGGAATTGTTACTTTCTTTGATTCACCTTTTTTAAGTTCTACTTTAATAAATCCTTTTAATTCTTTTTTAGGTCTAAAGACTTTACTATTTTCTAAGCCAATATACATTTGAGCAACTTCTTTACCATCAAAATTACCAGCATTAGTAATTGTAAAATGTGCTCCTTTTTCATCAACAGTTAAATCACTATATTCAAATGTTGTATATGATAAACCATAACCGAATGGATATAAAACAGGTTTATTAACTTTATCAAAATATCTATATCCAACAAAAATACCTTCACGATATTCAGCTGTATTTTCTAAAGCATGGAAATATTTAACTGAAGGAGTATCTTCATATTTTAATACATATGTTTCAGCAAGTTTACCACTTGGATTAACTTTACCTGTTAAAATATTTAAAATTGCTTTTGCACCAGCTTGACCAGTTAAATAACAATGTAATAAAGCATTAACTTTTTTAGCAAATGGAAGTTCGACAACAGATCCACATGATAAACAAACAACTATCTTTTTATTTAATTTTAATAATTCATCAATTAAAGCAAGTTGTCCTTTAGGTAATAATAAATTACTTCTATCAATACCTTCAGCTTCAGTAACATTATCTAAACCTGCAAACACTACAACAACATCAGCTTTGTCAGCAAGTTTACATGCTTTTTTAATTAAGCCTTTATTAATTTTATTTTTTAATTCAAAACCTGGTTCATAACCAACATATTCTAAATCATATTTTTTAACTTCATCAAGAACGCGATCAAGTTTATGAGGATTGACAACTGATGAACCTGCACCTTGATAACGTGGTTCTTCAATAAATTTACCAATAAAAGCAACTTTTTCTTTATTATTTAATGGAAGAACACCATCATTTTCAAGTAAAACTAAACTTTCTTCAGCACATTTTTGAGCAATTTTATGGTGTTTTTCAACATCCATTTCTGTGCCTTCTTTATTTAAAGCTTCAGTTGTTGAGAAAATAATATCTAATAAACGATCAACATTTTCATCAAGAACTTTTTCTTCTAATTTACCTTCTTTAACTGCTTGGATAATTTCTCTAGTAGTATCACCATCAGTAGTTGGCATTTCAAGTTCATTATTTGCTAATAAACCTTTAATATGATCATTAGCTCCACCCCAGTCAGAAACCATTATACCATTATATTTCCATTCTCCACGAAGAATATCATTACATGTATGTTGATTTTCATTTGCATATTCACCATTAATTAAGTTATATGAACTCATTACACATTTAGGTTGACCTTCTTTAATTGCAATTTCAAAATTAGTTAAATAAATTTCTCTTAATGTTCTTTCATCAATAACTGAATCAACAGTCATTCTTCTTAATTCTTGGCTATTACAAGCAAAATGTTTTACACAGCCAGATATACCTTCTTTTTGAATACCTTGAATATATCTACTAGCCATTTTACCTGCTAAATAAGGATCTTCTGAAAAATATTCAAAGTTTCTACCACAACGTGGATTTCTTTTAATGTTGATACCAGGCCCTAAAAGAATATTAACTTTTTGACTTTTTGCTTCGACAGAAAGACATTCCCCCATTTCTTTACCAAGTTCAAGATTCCAAGAATTAGCCATTGTAGCAGCAGTTGGAAAACATGTTGCTTTAATAGATTCATTAAGTCCAAGGTGATCTGCAGCTGCAGCTTGTTTTCTAATACCATGTGGACCATCAGCTAAGAAAATGGATGGAATTCCTAAACGATCAATATTTTGAGTTTGCCAAAAGTCTTTACCAGACACTAAAGATGCTTTCTCCTCCAACGTCATCTTTTCAATCAAATCTTGATGTTTCATTTATGATTTTAACCTCACTATAAAATAAATGTTCCAAACATTTATATAATAATTATCAAACAAAATGCAATATTTATCAATGATAAAATGATAGAAAATAAAAACGCTTTCAGTTTTTGTATAAAAAATTATTTGTCAATATTGTTTTATAACAAAAAATCTTTATTTTTAGCTAAAAATCTTAGTTTTTTATTAATAATAATAAATAATTATTGTCAATATTATTCTTTAAAATAAAAAAACATCTAATAAAATAGATGCTTTTTCATAAATATAAATTAAATTATTTTAATTCTTCGATTGCAATTTTTCTTAAAGGATCTTCACTAGGGAATACAGGAATGATTTGGTCAAGAGGGAATTTTGTAGACATTTTCTTTTTAAATTCTTCTTCTTCATTTTTATTAACCCATACCATGCAAGTTCCACCAAATCCACCACCGTGAACTCTAATAGCACCATCATGTAAAATTTCTCTTCCCATATGTAATGCAACTAATAAATTATTTGATGTTTGACCTTCAGCAACAATACTCTTTAAATAATTTTCACTTGATAAACCAGAATCATTAAATTCTTTTAAGAAAGCTTTAATATCACTTTTCTTTAATGCTTCATAAGCTCTATCAACTCTTTGAACTTCTGTTAAGAAATGATATGCACGATTCCAATTTCTCTTTGTTGAATTATCACCTTTATTATATTCCACCATAAATTTATCAAATGGAATATCGATTAAATAAGGAACTTTGAAATATTGAGAAATTTCTTGCATATCAGTAACTATTGATTGGAAACCACCTTGAGATTCAGAATGATCAGTCTTAGTATCAATTAATAAAATATGATAATCACCTAAATTAACATTGAAATATGTAACTACAGGATTTTCTTGATCTTTATAATCTGTAATAGCAAAATCTTTAGCGCAGCAACCAATTTCATCTTGAAGTCCACTGCCTTTACCAAAATAATTATTTTCACTCCATCTTGAAATTTTTGCAATTTCAATTACATCAAGACTATCATTATTATAATAATAAGATAATATTTTACAAATTAAACAACAATATGAAGCAGATGATGATACACCTCCACCTCTATAGATGTTTGAATTCATAGCTAATTTAAATCCACCAATTTTATGGCCTAATTGATTAAATCTAAATAAAATTCCTCTAACTAATCCAGCAGAAGTTTCTTCTTCTTCTTTACGATATTTTGTATCATTAATGTCAATATGTAATGTTGGATATCCTTCAGAAATAATTTCGATAAATCCATCATTTTTACATACTGAAGCAAAAATATTTAAATTTCCAGCACTTGAGTTAATAACTTTACCACCATTATAGTCTACATGGTTACCAATAATTTCAAGTCTACCACTTGATTGAAAGAAATCTGTTGGTTCTTGTTTAAATTCTTTTACAAATAACTCTTTTGTATCAAGAACTCTTTGTTTTTGTAATTCTGTTAACATTGTATTCTCCCTTTACTTACTATATAATTTTAACTACTTTTTATCATAAAAAGCAACATGCAAAATAATTAAAATTAGTAAAATTTTATAAAAAAAGGAAGCAATTAAGCTTCCACTTATTTTATTTACTCAAAACTGATAAAACTGCATGTCCCCATGAATGTCTTTGTACTTTATAAATTTTGTTATTATATTCAACAACATTTTTATCAAATTCCACTAAAATACCATTATTAATATATTTTACATCACCAGTATTTTTATCTATTACAATACCTTTTAATGCTTTACAATGTAAAAAATAAAATCCTTTTGCACCAGCCTTATCACTATTTATATCAGCTTCTGCATCTGTAATATCTATTAATATTTCATACATATTTTTGTCACCTGAAATTATATTTACTTTTTCTTCTTCACTACCATAAGAAGTTTTTCCATTTAAATCAAATGACGCAATTTCAGATTCAGTTCTTAAATAACTATTACCAGTAACATAAAAATATACTTTATTGTTAATTTCTTTAACACCAATTTTTTCAATATCAAGTGGTCTATTTTCAACAACTAAAGATGCCATATTATATTTATTAACTATTTTATAACGATAATTAGAATAATCTACAAATTCATTTTCTAATCGTGAACCTATTAATAAATCACCAGCCGTATTTCCAGGAGCAGGTATTCCTTTACCATTTACATAAATATGAGGCATACCTTGAGTAGAATCATCAGTAAAACCATAATTAGTTACATCAATTAAGAATTCAAATGTATTAGTTTCTCCATTTGTTTGAACTTTATAATTATCTTTAGCCCAATCAGTATTTCCTTTAATTAAATTAATTTTTAAATCTTCTAAACAATAACCTTTACTAATACCATTTACATAATACAATACCTTTTCATTTTCTACTTTTAAAGCAATACGTTCAACTTCAAATTTTGTTTCAATATTATTTACTTTTAAAACTGGCATATGCCATGTAGTATTGTTATCACATAATATAGAATATTTTTTATTATTAATAATTATTTGTTTACCATTTGATGAATTAGTGTTATCTTTTATATCTGCTTTTTTACCATTCAAATAATAATGAGGCCATAAATAATCTTGATCAAGAGGAACATCACTTAAATCAATACTTATTTTAAAAGTATTATTTAAATAATCAATTTCTACTACTTCATGATCTTTTGCATAATCTTTTGCAGATTTATTTCCATATAAATCAACATAAATTTCATTTTCACTATAACCAAATGATGTACCTTTAAGAATATAATATGGTTTATTACTAACTTCTTCTAAAGTAATATCATTTATTTCAAATTTACGGTCAGTCTCTAATTCATTAATTAAAGAAGTAACATAAGGTGTTTCAAATAAATTTATATTATTTACTTTTAAAGATAACGAAATATTTTTACTTTTAAATTCACTTTCTTTTTTAAATTTAATCGTGTAACAAGTCCAATAATATTGATTTTTATAAGTTTCATCTTCAGTTATATTTTGATTTAATTCATCATAATAATAGATTTTACCATTGGCAGATATTCCTGAATATATTGTTGAAGCAAATAATACTTTATCATCATAATTATCAATTTTTCTAGTATATTCAATAGATTCAACATTACCTTTTAAAGCAGTAGCAAATCTTAAATAATAACATCCATACCCTTCACTTTCTTTATTTGTATTTATACCATATTGAACAAACATTTTAAAATGAGTTAACTCTTCATTATTCACTTCTTTTCTATTACTCAATATTGAAATACCTTTTTGATTATTTAAATTAGTTTCTTCAATTAAACCATTAGCATCTATTTTATTATTACATGTTATTAGCATCGCTAACGATGATAAGCATAATAATGTACTTAAAATTTTTTTCATTTTATCACCTCTATTATAATTCTTCATCATAATCAAAAATATCTTTATTTTCTTTACTAGAAACTAAGATAATATCATCAAGAATTATTTTAAATTCTTTTAAATTTGGTTTTGAATATTCTTTTTTCATTTTATTTACCTTCTTTATTATTTTCTTTTGAAATATTAATTAATGCTTGATTAATTAATTTCATTTCATTATTTAATTTTTCAAAATTTTGTTTTAAATCATTATCATTTTTAGATTTTTTCTTTAAAGTTTTTAAATCTAATTTATATCTGTTAATAGCGTTTTGCAAAACATTTATTTCATTATTAATTGAAACAATATCGCTTGAATAATCAACAATAACTTTCTCATCAAGTATTCTTCTCTTTTTTAATAATAAGAATAAAAATAATCCTTCAATACCAATAACTAATATATTTATCAACACAAGTACAGGTATCCACCATCTAAACACATTTTCACCTTCATGAACACCAATATCGTTTCCTGCATTCCATGCAGTATAAAATGTATTACAAATTGTATAAAGCAAATTATGTGCAGACCTTCTAGCACAAACCCAAGAAGAATCTTTATTTTCATCAAGACCACCATTATTACATCTATTAGCTGGATTTAACCATATATCATTTCCTGCATGTAAACCTTGGTTGACTGTCATATCACTATCACCTTGACACCAATCAGTAATAACAACACCTTTAAATTTCCATTCTTTTCTTAATATTATTTGTATCAATTGATAATTTCCACCAGTCCATGTTGCACCTAATCTATTAAAGGCTGTCATGACTGCTGTTGCACCCGCTTTAACAGCTTTTTCAAATGGTTTTAGATAGTTTTCTCTTAAATTTTGTTCTGTTAACCAAACATTTAATTTTCTTGGATTTGGTCCCATTTCACTAACAACAAAATGTTTTAAAAAGCAATATACACCTTGTATTTTAGCTCCTTCAATTACTTTACTAGCTAATATTCCAGATAAAATAGGATCTTCAGAATAATATTCAAAATTTCTTCCATTAAAACTTGTTCTATGTAAATTTACTCCAGGAGCATATATACCTGTAACACCTGTAGCAGTTCCTTCTTTTCCAAAAGCTTCACCTAAAGCTTCAGCAAGTTGAGTAGACCATGTTTGACCAAGCAATGCTTCATTACCAAAACCAGTCCATTCACTTTTTTTATCTCCAAAAGGACTATTAACTGTAACATTAAATCCTGCAGGTCCATCAAAATCATTAAAACCAATTTTACCTATACTTTCTGCTGGATCATTTCCATATCCACTAGATTCAACAAAATTTGTTAATTCATCTTCTGTTAATTGATTTAATAACGTTTCATATTCACTAGCATTATAATCTTGACCAAGTTTATTTACTAATTCTTTATTCCATATTAAGTTTTTACCATTTTTTAAATCATCTAAAGAAGCTTTAGAACCATCTTCTTTTGTAACTAATAATAATGGATTTTCACTTTGTATTCCTTGAGTTGGTTTTTCTACACCTTCATAAGCCTTATATTCAACATAATTATTTGCATATTCAATTATCGATTTAACATCACGATTAGGAGTTTGAGATGTAGGGAATGTATTTTCAAAATTACTACGTGATAAATATTCAATTTTTGTACCAGCAGTACTACCATCTATTGGACAATTAGCGTAACTAGAATCATTTATATATTTTCCTTCATTATCAAATTCACCAAATCTATTTGAAACCATTGCACCAGTATTTGGATCTCGGTTATAAATAATAGTTTTATCGCAATTTAGATTAAATATATTTTTATCACCTTCGACAAAATTATGAGCATCTTTCATTAATTTAAATTGATATTCTCCTTGTTCTAATTCATAACCAGAGAATCCATTATTATTTTTGTCATATGCATCATAACTAGATAAATCATAACTAGAAAATATTAATGAATAGATTTTTTCTTCATTAGGTTTTAATAAATCTGTTTTCTTAAAAGCCAAAAGATTAATACTAGATTTTTCAATTTCACCTTTTTTATATGGAGCAGTGTAATATAATTGAATAACATCTTTTCCATCTAAATTAGATGTATTTTTTACTTTTACTTTTACTTCAACTTTACTTGTTCTTTGCAAAGAAGTAGAACTAGTAGATAATTCATATGAAACTATTTCTTGAGTAAAATTACTATATGATAATCCATATCCAAATGGGTATTGAACAATATCGTTATAAGATTTAGAAAACTTATTGTTAAAGAAATTCTCTTTATCTGCCGTTTCATACCATTTATAACCAATATAAATATCTTCAACATAATGAATATGATCACCATTCCTAATCGCATTCACATAAGTTGGATCACTAGTTAAATCGTATGGATAAGTGTCGGTTAAATGTCCACTTGGATTAATTTTTCCATTTAAAATTCTTCCTAATCCTTTAGTTCCTGATTGACCTAAATAATTAACCATTAAAGCAGCAGATATTTTTTCGTTATTTAAAAATCCTAATTCCATTTGATTACCAGCATTTATTAAAATAATAACTTTGCTAAAGTTTTCACTTACTAAACCAATTAATGCTTCTTCTTCTTTTGATAATTCTAAATAATGACGTGTATCATCAATTCCACTATCTTTAGTTTGTTTAAAAGGAATATCTATACCTTCAGAAGCAAATCTTGAAATTGTTACAATAGCAGTTGAAGAAAATTCTTTTGCATTTTCAAGTAAGGATTTTCCATTACTAATAACTTTATTATAAAAATTAATATCTGGCTCAACTAATTGTAAACTACTAGAACGTGAATTTTTATATCCATTATAAGCATTAATTAAATCTTTATTAACATTAAAATCTTCACTTTCTAAGCCTTTAATTAAAGTTACTTTTTTTGCTTCATTAATTGTTGCTGTAGAACTTCCACCACCACTTAAATAAAACCCATTATCTATAGATGCCCAGCCAAATAAATTAATATTTTTTTCATTTAAAGGTAAACAATTATCTTTATTTTTTAATAAAACAATTCCTTCTTCAGCAATTTTTTGCACTACTTCATCATTACTTGATAATGTTAATTTTGTTTCTTCATTATTAAAATTTGTTCCAGACCCACATAACATTGTTGTTATAACAGTATTATATTTAGCACAATAATAATTGCCAATTATTAAACCAACAAGAAAAATAGAAGTAATAATTAAACCAATTTTTTCTTTAAATTTTTGTATTTTTTTCATAATTAATCCTCAACAAATGATAGAGTTGCTTGTTTTATATTTAATGTAGCAGCTCCTCCCCATGCATTCTTATAACCAATGTTTCTCGCATCTAAAATTACTAATTCTATAACATTATCACCATTAACAACATTTATATTAGCTAAAACTGATTTAGAAAATTGGTTCATACACCATACATCACTAGTAATTCCTAATTCTTCATAATTAGATGGTAATTTATGACCTTTGATATAAGCATTTTCAATAAAATTTTGACTAATAAAATCATTATTATTTTTTAAATTTAATTGCATAAAGTTTTTAGCAATCATATCATTTGTATTTAGATAAAAACCTTTTTCATTTTTATTTCCATCACAATATAAAGACCCTGCTAATAAAGAAAAATTTGCTTTTCCATTTATTTCTGAATAAAAATGAAATTTTATTCTAGCGCCTACTTCTACATTGCCAATAACATCTGAACCTTGAAATTCATATTTTCCATTTTCCATTATTATTGATTTTTCAACATAATATTTTTCGTTTGTGGAATTAGGATCTTGTCTATTTTTTCCTAGAACATTATATGATTTATGAATACTTATTTGATATGATGTAGTAAATTCTTTATATGATACAATTATTTTTCTAGATTCTTGTTTTGATTCTTTATTTGATAAAGTTAATGTTGTAATATTTGTATTCACTTTATCACTAATATCAACATTACCACATATAGAACATATCGCGTTTACTTTTATACCTTCTAAAGATAAAGTCTCATTTTCATCATAATCAATTATATTTGGTTCTTTAACCATCATAATTTTAGTTAAATTATGTTCTCCATAATCTTTCTTATCCCCACATAATGAACATTCATGCCAATGATAATTTTCATTATTTATATAATTTTCAGAATATAAATGATTATGTTCTACTTTAATATCTATATTAATATTTTTATTTAAATATGTAATTATCACTTGTTTATCATTTGCAGTTAATGGTGTTTTATCATAATAATAATCAGTAATAATTTCACTACTATAATCATCATAATGAGCTTTTATAACCATACCTGTTGGATCAAATACTTCTCCTACTTTATAAGTGGTTTTATTAGGTTTTGTAATTAATTCAAGATTAGTAACACTTTTTTGTCCTTCAACATATTCTATAGATAAATTTTTAATTGCAAAATATACTTCTCCATACCTTTGATTACTAAATGGTTCTAATTTATAATAATTTTCATTTACATCTATTTCTATTAAATTATCACCTTTTTTTAGCCATGCTTCAATAAAATCAACATCAACAAAATAAGGAGTCCATTTATCTGATAACATTTCTCCATTTTTATTATTAGCAGGTAATAATCCCTCTTTAACATTAACTACAATATCATTAACTTTAACATTACATACTCTAGATAAGTACATGTCACTAGTTAGTCCTATATCAGGTCTAGTAATATTATATCCTCCAGCATTTAATCTCATTTTTGCATACGTATTAGTATTTGAGTAAACATGTATTTTAATTTTAGCTAACGCTTTAATATCAGTAATTCCAGCATTAGTAGCCACCCTAAAACTTGATTTAGTGCAACTTTCCCAACCTTTAGAACCAGACTTATAAGAATTTACGATATTAGCAGGTTCTACATAACTGATCAAATTATCGCTTGTTTCTACATCAGTTTTAATAGATGCTGAATCAAATTCAATAAATGTTCCATCATATCCAGTAACTATAAAATTAGCACTTTTATCTAAATATTTTACAGTTAGAACATGATCACCTTTATTTACTAAATAACGATTAATATTTTCAATAAGTTTATCACCTTCATATATTTGATATGAAGTAACTTGTTTACTTTCTTCTCCATAAAACGCATTAACAATTATTGAAGATAAATCAATATATTTACCTATATTAACTCGACATAAAAGTTTACTTGTATCAACACTAATTGAACTTACTTCACTTTTATTAATATTTATATCTAGATTAACTGTTGCATTCCAATAAGTAAATGTAACTTTTGTATCATTTACTGTAAGAGGCGTTGAAGGTTCAATTGAATCGCATCTATAACCACCAAATTCTTCTTCTTCACCATCATTCCATATAGCTTTTAATCTGACACCAGTATAATCAAATACTTCTCCAATATCATAAGTTATTTTATTTGGATTATTAATTATAGTTAAAGATGTTACTTCATATTCATCAATTTCTACATTATTACTTGCATTAGTATTTTGAATAGAATTATTACTTGAATTATTTTGACAACCAAATAAAGAAATAGATATTAAAAATAAGAAAAATAATTTTAAAAATTTTTTCATAAAAAATCTCCTTTCAAATAAAAATTAAATGAAAGGGCTTAATTTTAAAATAAATTTTCCTTATATTGTCGAAAATCGTTCTTATGTTGTTAATTTTCAATTTTATTAGAAGTAAATAAAATATTTAATGAAAAAATATCATTTCTTTTTGTAATATTCATATCGCCATGATATTTATCTACAATCATTTTGATAGATTTCATACCAAAACCATGAAAATCTTTATTATCTTTAGTGGTTATAGGTAATCCATTTTTATCAAGAACAATATCGCCTTCATAATAATTCTCAACAGTAATTGAAATTAATGAATAAACATTTTTAATTACAATATTAATTTGTCTTTTTTCATTATTTTTTAATTTATATACAGCTTCAATCGCATTATCTAAAATATTACCAAACAAACAATATAAATCAGCATCTAAAATAAAATTTAATTTTGAGCAATCAGCTAAACAAGTTAATTTAATATTATCTTTTTGACATAATAAACTCTTTTCCGCTAAAATAATATCTATAACTTCATTATTTGTTTGCATATTCGAATCATAAATATTAATAATATCTGTAATTTCTTTTACAGTTTCTTTTGAGAATTCTTCTTTATTAGATAATTTTCTAATTTGATGTTTTAAATCATGACATTTTAAATTTATTAAATTAACATTCTTTTTACTTTCTTCATACCTTATTTCTGATTGATGCAATAATTGTGAAGTTAATTGTAATTCACCTTTTAATTTTTTATTATCAATAATATAAAATTGAATATATAAAACCATTAAGCAACTTAATATATTATAAATTCCAACAATAATAAAATAAATTTTATTGTAATTCATATCTAAATATGTAATAACAGAACTTAAAACAATATTAGTAAATAAAATTAATGATGAAATTAACATTAACGATTTATTATCAATTTTAATTTCATCATTTTTAATTTTTTTGCCAAATAAAAAATAAATAACAATATATACTAATAAATGTATTTCTAAATATGACATTATTTGAATAATTTGAATAGATGAATCTAAACTAATTTCATTATTTCCATAAAATCCTAATGATGAAGAATTATTTAAATTAAACAATCTTGCAATTAAAGCATATAATTCATGTGATAAATGTTGACTTGTATAACTTGCAATAGAAATAAAAAATAATTTATGCCACGGAACATCGTAAACAAAAAATAAAGAAATAAACGCAATTAAATATAAAACAATAAACATTAATGATGAAAACCACCATGAATAAGATACATTATCAAATAATGGAAATAATATAGATAAAATTAAACAACTTAAAATAGATATAATATATCTTATTATATAATTTTTCTTTTTAGGTAAATGAAATGAAAATAAATGCATTGCAATAAGCAATTCAAACATAAAAAGAGGTTTATAAATGAATAATTCTGTAAATTTCATTATTTATCACCAGACGATAAATAGTTATTTAAAGCATGAATAAATTCTTGTCTTTTAGGTCTTGAAATACTTAATTTATTTTCACCTACTAAAACATAATCACTCGTAACTTCTCTAACATATTTTAAATTAACAAAATAACATTGATTACATAACATAAAAGAATCATTTTTTAATAAATCAATATAAGTTTTCATTGTACCATAACTAGAAATATTTTCATTATTATTTAAATGGAAATATAATCTATGATCATATATTTCAATATACATTAATTCATCAACAGATATTCTTTTTATAACATTTTTATATTCAACGATAAATGATCGATTGTTATTATTTAAAAATGATAAAGTTCTAGACATTTTTAATTTAAAATTATAATAATCAATCGGTTTTAAAATATAATCAAAAGCATTTACTTCATAACCTTTTATAGCGTATTGAGCTAATGAAGTAACAAAAATAATCATTACATTTTTATCAATTTTTCTTATTTTTTGAGCAACTTCCATACCATCAATTGATGGCATTTTAATATCTAAAAAGATTAAATTATAATTTAATTTATATTTTTCTAAAAAAATATTTCCATTATCAAAAATAGAAATATCGATTGATATATTTTCTTCATTAAAAAATTTTATTAAGTAATCACGTAAACAATTACTCATTTCTTTTTCATCTTCAACAATTGCAATATTTAACATATTTATCTTCTTTATTTATTTACTTCTTCTATTAAAACAGAATGTTTTTTAGTTTTAGAATCTAAA